>Ga0307510_10011504_pt1 | contig 10511 bp, 11 predicted proteins | sample 12_EM_MG_FD_207224 | JGI IMG/M metagenome (GOLD analysis project Ga0307510, IMG submission 207224) | Populus trichocarpa ectomycorrhiza microbial communities from riparian zone in the Pacific Northwest, United States - 12_EM | ecosystem: Host-associated > Plants > Roots > Unclassified | place...
AAAAAGATGCTCAAGTAAAAACTTAAGCTTTATCAATAAGGTTGTTTCTTTTCTTTTTAGCACTTATTTTATCAGCATGCATAATAACAAGTAGCTTAATCCATGAAGCCACGACCCTTATGGAAAAACTTTTAAAGTTTTGAGAGCGTCATTTATCAGTTTAAATTGCTTATTTGATTAAGAGTGTGTTTGGTATTGCGGTAGCTGTTGTGGTTGTGGTTTGAAAAAAAATTGTTTTATAAAAAGTACTTTTAATTGAGGTTGGTTTGAAAAAATAGTTGTTTGGTTAAACTGTGGTTGAAATTGAGGTTGAACAAAAAGTAGTTTAATGTGTTTGGTTAAGAATGCTTTTGAAATTGAGGTTATAAAATAATTTTAAAAAATATATATTAATATTGATATTTTTAATTTAAATATTGTGAATTTAAATATTACTATTACATCATGAAATAAATCATATTTAATATAAAATATTTTTTATTATTCCATAAAACCATCTACAATTCCATTACGTACTAAATACATCCGACAAGAACTACAGTTTCCATAATTTTTTTAGTGTATAATAAAATTAGATAAAATATTATCAGGTATAAAATTCACTCTAAACTAATTTTTAAAAAAAATATTAAAAAACTTACAAAAAAAAAAACCGCAGTGCATGTGAACAGTGCAATTCTCTTGCACTGTTCACATGAACAGTGTACTAATGCACACTGTTCATGTTAATTGCACTGTTCATTAAACAGTGCAATTACATGAATAGTGCAAGAAAAGCAGCCTTCAGCTGCTTCTTTTAATCCCGCGTTTCAAACACAAAAATTGATGGGGCCCATGAACAGTAATCAGTGATTTTTCCTTTACCAAACACTTAGCTCCTGCGTTTTACTTTAAACGCAACTTTTAACGCGTAAACAAACGGTATCTAAAAAGGGCTTTTAGAAACATGTAATACAGGCCATGGTTTATGGCTATGAAAAAAAGGAAATTTTCTTAACATGAGTCACAATCCAACTTTTCTTTAATGAATAACCAATCTCGATCAACTATCCATCAACTCTCTTTCTCTTGTCGTCTTTATAAAGGAAATGACATACAACCATGTTAAAGATAAAAATAAAATGTTCTTAACATGAGTCACAATCCAACTTTTCTTTAATGAATAACCAATCTCGATCACTTGATGACATCAAAGGCTTTATCATGGATATCGAAAGTCATGTTTGTAGCTTAGTATTTTTTTCTGGTGTTTGACTTTCGGTGTTTGTTGTGTCTATTAACTGTGACATGATTAATTTCAGCACCCATCTTCACTGCTTTGTTTGGATGATAATGAAAAACCAACATCAGTATTTTCTCATCTCCCCAGTCTATATCTCCTTTTCTTTTAGCCCTTTCTAAAATGTTGGACTTTTGTTCTTAGCCTTCCATTTTCTATTGATTTTATCAGTTCTTCAAAATATCTCTCGTTTGCCACCAGTGTAAGGGTGTGATCCATGTCTGAGTTTCATTTTTTAAAGAAAAATTCTATCAGGCTTAAAATGGGATTGCAAGGGATAAATATTTCAAGAATTGTGAAAAGATAACAAAGATGACCTTTTCTCATTTCAAGCAAAGTCAATTAGAACCGATAAATTTTTACCTCATCTAGTGTAATGATTGGACTTGTAAGAGTCATGATTTAATAACTACTGAATCCACTAGTGTCATTATGCATATTGCTAAAACTTAGCTATATAGAGTGTAATTCAATTTTGTGTGTGAGCTCATAATTTGTTTGGTCACCTCTTGCCATTTTAATGAACATCAAGTCATTTCTGGAATCAAAACACTTTTAATCATTCAGGATTGATTAGCTTTAATCGCAAGTTGGAGTTTGATCAAAAGTATTATCAAAATATAATGCTAAACATCTTATTATTCCCAAAACAACAAAAAGACAAAGAAAAGACATATTTCATTAAATGATGAGATGTGATCCCAATACAAAAAAGGTGAACAACAAAATTGACAAAACAACATTTATAATCAACTTCTTCACCAATCATCCATGTCTTGTTATCCCTTATTGGTGATGGCATATTGACAATATGATCGTTGATATCATCCTTCACAAAATCTACCCGCCTCTTGCTCACCAACTTTTGGACTTAATCCTTAAATTTCTTGCAATTCTTCACATCTTATCTTGATTATTCTGTTTAGAGAATAATGTCTTGGGGCAATGAACTAACTGTGCTTTTTCCTTAGCAGCGAGGGTGAGCTAGAATGGGAAAGCACCCATGGAGCAAACCTTTCCTTAATCGTAGCATGTCAATGTCTTCGTTCTTAAAGTTGAAGAATGTCACGTTAGGAAAATATTTGCCTATCAGCATAACATCAACATTGCAAAAGGCCAAGGATTTGCGTGGGGTTCTTTCCTTGTTAAAACCCCTATGTTTATTGAATGCCTCTTGCATGATATTCGTGCCTGATCATGCCTTGGATAAGGAAACTAGAGGCAAAGTTAGTTCTTTGGCTGTGTAGCTTTGTGAAAAGAGACTCATAGGTTAAGTTGTTGTACTCCTTAGAAAGAAGCCTACATTTCCCCACAATCTCCATTGGTGAGCATGTCAAAACTTCATAGATGGCATCTCGATATATGTCACCAGCTGAGGCTCTGGTAAAACAGAAAATCCTATTACCACAAGCTATATTTCTGGATTAGAGGCTTGAGCGAATCCTTCTTGACTCTGTCAAATGTCAACAGCTCTTGACTCCAAAGAGGAAAACAAGATTGTGGGGCCTTTATTTCAAACTGTGAACATGCATGTTTAAACATATGAGTATGTTTTATATGATGAGCTCGCCCTTCAAGGGTTGACACATGATCGTAACTCTTGTATGATGAGACAAGAATTTTGATTCCTGTTCAATACTTTACAGTGGAAATTTCCCGAGTAGCGACTATTGTGTCAACCACAAGTTTTGAGTTCAAGATACTTGAAGAAAGGCTTACTTTGATGCAAAACCAAGGTAACACATACAACCTAAGGGCATGTTCTATTCATTATATGAGACAAAGGGTAGGTTAACTATCTACTCTAAAAAAGGTCTCATATCTGCCCAGTGACAATCTTTGTGTAGATAGTGTAGAGGCGTTGCAAGGAATGGTTAAAGCATGTATGCCCACCATTACCAAGCAAGCGCTGAAATATGAGTTGGGTGTTTCATGTATCTGAACCCTGATCAATAATCATAGGGCAGATCACTAATCCCCTACCTAACTTCGAAGTTTGTGTGTGCTTGAAAAATTTAAGACATGTGATGCTTGAGGCAATTCTATACAATGCATGAACAAATATGTACAAAAATTAAAGCGCATAAGAAAAAAAATAAAGGAAATGCATATTAACAGTAAACACGCAAACCAAAAAATAAAATACAATGATCAAACAAAAACAAAGTTTAGTCCACAAGGTCCTAGTGGAGTCTTCATTCTGTCACACGTGTGCGGCGTCGCAGTGATTGTCCACTCTCATTGGTTTAAGGTAATCGGGAAAATAGGGGAGACAATGATTCCTTGTCTTTTATCCGTAGAAAGCGGGAATGAGAGTTACCACCTAGTATTTTGGTCACTAGGAACCTTAATTGGTCTCAGAGATCGGGTATGAGGACTAATTGCGTAAAGGGAAGGTATTAACACCCCAAATATGCCATACCTAAGGTAAGCTGCATTGTTTAATTGTCTGATATATGCTAAGGCATTGTCATGTTTTCTAATTATTGGTATATCTAGGGTTTAAGAAAAGTCCTAATCGATAAGGAGATCCTTATCTTATCGGGGAAAAACCTAATCGTTCTATGTCAACAAAAGAAATACATTTTTAATATTGGGAATACATTTTACTTGTAAATTTTTAATCCCAGATACTAAAAGAAAACAAAATATTTTTTTGGATATTTTTGAAATATTGGCCTAGTTCTTATGGTTTTAATAGACCGATTATTAAAATCAAAATGCATGCTAAAATATTTTTTGCAATTTTCTTTGTTGTATGAAAATACAATATGATTTTTCTTTTTATCTTTGAGAGACTTGGCCGTATGCAAGAAAACAAGACATCTTTTTTGTTTTTTTAATACCAAATTTGTATATTTACAGTATAAAAATACAAACCAATATTAAGCAAAAATTTGATAGAAAAATATGCGGGAAAGTCATAGACTTTTCGAAAGTATTTTTGGAAATTTTTTGAAATGGGCTGGACACAACCCAGTCTTTTTGATTTGGGTCGGACCTAGTCCGACCCATGAACAATGGCTCTCCACTGTTCACATGCAACGTGAATAGTAGAGACGAGGGAATAAAGCAAAAGAAGAAGGAGGAGAGGGAAGGCTGACCTGCTGACAACGTTGACGGTGCTGGTGGCTCTCGGTGGCGGTGTTATGGCAGCAGACGATATTTCCAATGATGAAGAGAGAGACCAGAGAGACAGGTTATTGTTCTTCTCTTCTCCCCTGTTTTCCTTCTTTCGCTTTTGTTATGTTTCTCTTTCTTTCATGCTCCTCTTCGTTCGTCTGTCTTCCTTATGTTTCTACTTTCTTTTCCTCTCTGTTATCTCTTCTCCTTCCCTAAGTTTCTTTTCTGTTCTTTCCTTTATTATTTCATCAACTCAAATCTTTCCCTCTTTGCTCATCTCCCCTTTTTTCTCTCCTTGTTCATCTCTGTTTTTCAAAACAATCTCCCCTTTCTGTTTTTTTGTCTCTTTCCTCCCCTGTTTCTTCTTTTTCAAAACCTCCCCCCTCTTTCCCCTTCTCTCCACTAGTATTTATAGGGAAAAAGAGGGAGAGGGATCTACTACCCATGTCCAGTCATGACACAGGGGTAGGGGGTGGCTGACAGCCACTAGGTAGCCGCCCAAGAGCCACTATAGGGCTTGCCCCCTCTGCATTTCTGCCTCAATGGCAGGGCATGAGGTGGGGTGTGGGTCTTGTTGGTTTTTTGGGTTTCAGGAGAGAGGGGGAGCGGGAAAACGCAGGGGAACAAAACCTCTTCTTCCCCTGCTGCGTGTCCAAGGGAAGAAAGAGCACAATGCCATTCAAAACGACATTGTTTTGTGCTCTTTTTTTTTTTAGATTTCTTCTAAATTGATTTTTTTTTTGTATTCTCTTTTTTTTTTACGGGGATCCAAAAATGGGTAACAATAGTGTTCTTGCTTAATTTTTAGGTACTCTAAATTATATCTATAAATTTTTGGCAACTCCATTGGGGGTATCTCAACCTCTTATCTATTCCCTTCAAGAAAGAATTTCCAACAACCTTTTAACGGCAACTAGGAAAAACATGATCACTATTATTGTTTTTAAGAGCAATAAAATTGCGCAAACTAAGTTGATTCTTGAGATGATGTCAGCGTTGAATGCATAAGATGCACGAGAATTCACTTGTTCAATGATAAAAATACAAGTAAATCCACCATAAAAATCAAATGTGGGGTGTGAATTTCTTCGGCACTCAAGGTGATTAATTCAGAAATTCATTCGTGAAGACTTCTTTTCATCATTCATCAAGAACCTTCAGGTTTTGGCACACGTTAGTGATGATAACCAGGACTATATCTTTGGAGTATCAAGTGGCTAACTTGACAAAACTTGTTGAAGGGCTTTCGACTTCACTCAAGAAAAAAAACCACAAGATAAGAAAGTTGATGAACAAACATCAGAGCATAAATGAGGGTGGCTAAACTTCGACTAACAAGGTTGTGCAAAAAGATCAGTTGGAATGGTAGAGGGAATCCAAGATAACATGTGTCTCACTTTATGGAGACTTGCAACAATGTTAGAATTGATGCTGATCTCATGGTAAAATAATTTGTCTATTTCTTAAAAGGCAATGCGTTCAACTAGTACACTGACTTGGAGTCTAACTCAATCAATAGTTAGGAGTAATTATAATGTGAGTTTCTTAATCATTTCAACAACACTTATCATGTGGTCAACATAATTAAACTCTCTAATATATATCAATGAGAGAAGAAACATGTCATCAATTAATTTATCAGTGGATAAACCTTAACCTCAACTATAATGATTAACTCACGAAAACTTCTACTCTAGATATGTGCATTCAAGGGATACATTGGGGGTTATGCTACATCTAGAAGGCATTAAACCTAAATATTTTGAATAATTGGCTACTCGAGCACATGACATGGAACTTAACATTGCTGTAGCTAGAAACTCATCATTACCTATACAAAAACCTTAAAAGAGCTTGAGATTTCTATGTATGAACTCTTTCCAATTCCTCTAATGATTTAAAGCTTTAATTAAGAAGGCAAAACACTATGAGAAAGATAAGACTTGCGATACACATGGAAGATATAAAGTCTAACATTTTTTTCCACGTTGTAGAGATTAAAACTACCTATAACATGCTACTTGGATGACTGTGGATACATGAAAATGGTGTCATGAAAAGGAGAGGAAAAAGTGAACTCTAAAAGCTTAAAAAGGCCTAACAATCTATAAATAAAGAAATGATTTGTCCAATAAAAAAATAAAGGAAAGGGAAAGGTAGTAGAACACTCAATTGATAATAAGGTATCACATACTGCCATAGTACTACACTATATCCTGGTGTTAACAAGAAACTTTCATTAACGATGAAGATGAGATTGCCAAGGGGCTCAAAAACTTAACCATGCTAGTTATAAATTTTGCATTGACCAAAGTCTAAAAACCTATATTGAAAAGGTTTGTTCATCAAGCTGAGTCAGTGGTTACAAATCTCAAATGACTCCCCAATAAATGGGAAACAAGTTTATAAAAAAACTGAAAAAGCTTGGAAAGAGAAGAAAACTTCTGGAAAAACTTCAAGGGCTAGTCTTCGATATGAATCTTCTATGCCATTTTATTTTAATATTAAGAATGAGAGAGTATGATATATAAGTGTGGAAAAATTGAAGGAGAAATAACAAAGTCAGCTTACACATCTTAGATCCTTGGTTTAGGATTATCTTTGCATTACTACGACTCGTGCTTAAATATTTGATAGGATTGGAACAAAAAAAGCAGAAAGATACTAAAAAAAACTTAAATCCTTGGAAGTCCTAGACCATCGAAGTCAAAAGACAATAAGAATATACACAATCATCAACCAATTTTGGTTGAGGGCTCAAAGGATCTTCATAGTAAAATACCTTCACTCATGAAGTTAGAATGTGAATGGGTACTAAGTGTTGAAATGACATTAAGAATAAAGAAACACATGATAGTGATCACAAACCCCTTTAAAGAAAAGAGAAAAATGAAGGAAATGATGCCTCTCATTTCAAATCATATCACTATTGAAGAGGATGATAATGATAAGTTTCGTATTGAAGAAGATATTGAGGAGGCTCTGCCTATTTTTGAATAAGAATAAATCTATGGTTGATGGACATAAAAAAGTTAACTTAAGCACCATTAAAAACCCTAGCCTAACCTTCATAAATGCAAACTTATCACCTAAAGAGGAAAGGAGTTACATAGAACTTATAATGAAGTACCAAGATATATTTGCTTCATCCTATGATGAAATGCTAGGTTTAAACTTGAAGGTTGCTATTCATTAATTAGCAGTAACAAATAGGATCAGACTTGTAAAACAAGCTTGACATCACTTTCATCCTAAAGTTGTCTCATAAATTAAGGCTAAAGCCAACAAACTTATCCAAGAGGGTTTTATTCGTGAGGTCAAGTATCGTACATGTATTTCAAATATCATGTTGGTAAAAAAAGAACGGCCAAATCCATGTTTGAGTGGATTTTCAAGACCGTCAACAATGATTGTCCTAATTATGACTTCCCACTTCCAATCACTGAGATTATGGTTGACACTACCACAGGCCATGAGAGTTTAACCTTCAAGCATGATTCATATGGCTATAATCAAATTCAAATTGCACCCGAAGATAAGGAAAAGATAGTCTTTCAGTCTAAAAAATAATCTCAAATGATGTTTAAATTGGGTGAGGAATTGACTTATGAATTTATGAGAAAACAGTTCAAGAGGTTGATTTTGATTATTTTAATTAAATTGTGATTTGGTATGAAATCTTGGTATAATGGAGAAACCTAGATGTGTTGTACCTTATGGAAGAATAAGAAAATTATATGCTTGATAACATGATTTCAATGGTGAAAGATTAGGCAAATTGTATTAAATTTGATGTTTATATGGAAGTAGTGTTTGGAAGGATGAAAGAGTTATGTCTAGCATAATGGGAATTTATGCAAGATAGGTTATTTAGTAAACGGGTCATTGAATAATTCAGTAAGAAAATAAACATGGAAAATGAAGAAAATATATGAAATTAGTGTTTTAAACAACATTACAGATGTTTGGGATAATTTAAATTGGTTTTCTTGATTTAAGTTAAATAATTATGAAAATGAGAAACGTAGAAACTTGGGATGATTAGGTAATATTTGTATAGATTGATAAGGTGTGAAAGTCAATTTTTGATAATTAGGATGAAATTGGGGGTTATAACTGTTAAATAATATTTATGTAGTCTTATTTATTAAGGGTAGAATAGTAATTTCAGTTTAACTTATATATACTTTATTTGTATTTATGTTAAGACTAAGCACTCATAATATACATATAATTCAGAATTCTAGCCTCCTTTTTGTGTTTGATCTTAATTATTTTAACATGGTATCAGAGCTGGTTTTATGAAACGAGGCTTAATCCCGAACACAACGAGGGATTGATTGTAGTCCAATCGAACTAGGCGGGGCTTGCTTTGAACCAAACACACTAGCATCACATGCTGCTTATGCCATGAATCTCTTCTATTAAACTTCTGATAAAAATCCTTTGAACTGTGATTTCTCACAATCAGCCACTCTCTCGTCCAACAACCCTAATAAGTTCCCTCAGAATACTTTTACTTATTGGTCTTGCTAATCCCTCTGCATTTTACTGCATTTACGCATAAACTACAATCTCTGTAACGTTCCTTTATTCTGTTCTACAGGTTATAATGCTTGCACTTACCCAGTGGCAGTGGAAGCAACTGAATAGTAAGTCTTTTAGGGTGATGGCGCTTTATGGTTTGTGTTGTTCTTATCCCCACTTCAAGTGGAGAAGGCATTATCTTTTTTTAGTAAATTATAGGATATTATATATATGAGGAGCATTTCATGCAAGGAACACCAATTCTCCATATATTTGTGAAATTAGCCAGTTAAATTTCTCACAGCCGAGTAATTTTAGAGGTTTTGGAGCAAGATAAATCTCCATAGCCTTGTTGCAAAAGGTGAATAAAAATACCATGTCTTCATTGCAAACCAAGGTTCGTCACCAAACCTAAAACATTAACCACTAATCCGACAATCTGTTCACTAAATTTTGTGGAGTGAGATTTTGTCTTCCGCTTCTGCAAAATTTAATATTTAGTCTTTCCTTTAGCCTCTACAATTTGATATTTGTTTTCAGTTTCTGCAATTATTTTGGTATTTCATCTTCCCTTCAGTTTCTGCAATTTGGTATTTGCATTCAGTTTTTGCAATTATTTTGGTATTTCATCAAGAAGATATTTGTTTAGTTTCTGTAATCTCTGTTCAGTTTCTGCAATTTGGTATTTTGTTTTTTGCTGCTTTTACATTCTGGTTCTCTGTAACTGTTGATTATAGCTACTGAAAGAGATGATTCGCTTCAGTCTGTGAGTGTGAGGTTGGATGGGAAGAACTATTGGTATTAGAGTTATGTAATGAGAAATTTCCTTAAGGGTAAGAAGATGTGGGGGTATGTTAGTGGAACTTCTATGATACCTAAGAATATTGAGGAGGGGGATGCTGTTTTGATAGATACATGACACTACCAGAAAACCGGAGAAAACCAACGGAATTGCCGACAGAAATATTTCGTCGGTAGTTGTTACTGACGGACTAAATTCCGTCTCAAAATCTATCGGTATATACCGATGAAATACATCCGTCAGAGATACGGTCAGTATATACCGACATAAATATTCCGTCGGTATATACCGACTGTATCTCCGACAGACTATTTTTTCAGACGATTTTACCGACGGAATGACCGAGGGATTCAAACTGAGATAGCCGTACAGTGACATGGCACTGTCACCGATGGAATCACCGACGGATACATTCCGTCGGTGATTCCATCGGTAAAAACCATTATATACACCCCCACTGCCGACACTCTCTTCCTCTGTTTCTCCTTCTTCTTCTTTCCCATCCCACCTCTCCCCTCCCAAACTGCAGCCAACCACCCATCCCAACTCTCCACTATTCTCAACACAAGCACTCAAGTTTCTAATATCTTGTACGTGGTCACAATATCCGTTTCTTGTGGATTTTATCATTTTTTTGTAAGTAAATCTATTCTTTTTAGTTTTAATATTTAAATGTGAATTTTTTTTAGTATATGTATTTTGTTAACGTATGTACTTGTTTGATTGTTATTTGTCAAAGAAACTTGTACTATGAATGTATAATTTTGTAATTGTTATAGT
>Ga0307510_10011505_pt1 | contig 10511 bp, 7 predicted proteins | sample 12_EM_MG_FD_207224 | JGI IMG/M metagenome (GOLD analysis project Ga0307510, IMG submission 207224) | Populus trichocarpa ectomycorrhiza microbial communities from riparian zone in the Pacific Northwest, United States - 12_EM | ecosystem: Host-associated > Plants > Roots > Unclassified | place...
GGGTAGATTAATGGTGCCCTTCGAGCGTCGTAAAGTGACACTATGGAGTATACGACGAAGGTTTGCAATCGATTCAATGTTCGCATTCTATAGCAAATCAATTAGCGAAATATCGCCATTTTGCGTGCTAAGGTAAACTTGCCTTAAATGGTGCTGCGATATGTTTATTCCAAGCAGCGTTATCATCAAAAGGTGCAATGCGGAGAAACTTGACTAGAGTTGCAATATCCCCGAGACGATCTACGGAAAAGAATTAGTTCACACGTGGCCTAAGGAAAGGCTCGAATAGAGGAATTCACTCTGAATTGGAGTGCCAGTAACAGCCCAACGTCTCTGAGCGCTCAAAGCAAGCATAGCCTTTGTGAGCATGATAGAGGGTGAGCGGATCATATGGGCCTCTGCATTGGTTAGTTGACTTCTTCTCTTGTGCATCTGTGGGGAAGGGGTTGACTAACCGTCGAGGACTATCCTAAAGAAATGAAGCTTCTGAAATGGACAACTGCCTTTCGAAGCACTTGCACCACCACCACCAGTCGTGTGTTTAGAAAACTCTCCTCCGACGATCTGGTAAGTGGTGAGGATGACATCGTATTGAGCCAACTTCTCGATACTGAGCTCTCGCTTCGGCCCATGATACACGTAAACGCTGAGTGTACCAAACTTGACATGCACCTTGATTTGCCCCTCCCAGTTCCCAATGGTGCTGAGAGGGCTAACGACTAAGGTCGTTTTGACTCTCCTCTTGGGAGGACGCTTGCCTTCAGTAGGGGCCGCGAATGCCGCCGCAGCGTCGAGGGAACTAATAATTAAGCATATTACTTGCAGAGTCTTCCCTAGACCCATGACGTCCGCGAGAATGCCTCCGTGGACTTCGTCGGGCTTTGTTTCTGTCTTATCGCAGGTGATGACATTCTCATACATTGTACGGCTTCCATGCCCGAACGAGCGCCAGAGAGAGGTATTCTCTTTCGAGTCAGTGTAGTCACGATCCTTCTCCTTGTTCATCATGAAATGTAACCCCTGCTTTTGGTGTTTTAAGAGAGGAGTAGTGATCCGTGGGTCAGCCTCGGCATCAGGCAGACTCTCGACCTGCTTCTGCAGTTCTTCAAGCAAGTTGAAAACTGCCGCCTCCGGATCAACTTGAACCGGCAGGACACGAGGCCCGCCAGGGATGGGTGTGGGTGGGACGTATTCCAACCCATCAGTTTGAGAGGGCTTCTTTAGGCGTCCATTCTTGTCTGCCAAAACTTTCGCTATTGCACCCAGATTCATCGTAGGCCCATACACATTGGCCTGCATTTCGAGCGGAGTTTTACATTTACCGTCGGTTTCGGGCCCAGGGAGGTGATCCGCTTGCTTCTTTCTCGGAAGGACACTTGCCTGAAGCCGCACCAAGTTCCTCTCTAGCAACGGAACCAGGACTCTCGCACTATTGGTATCGAGAGAACCGAATTCCTTCCCGAAGGGGTCTATAACCCCCACACACAACGACGAACCGCCGCCGTGGCATTTCAGCGAGACTGGTATTATTGGCCAATGAGTGGTAAACCGGTCGTCCAATGGAACTGGTGCGGGAAGAGAATGAGCCGTGACATACATTTTTTCCATCAATCCAAAGCACACTTCCGAAACATTCGGGTGAACAATCTGAACATCTCTGGTAACAGCCCTATTCGATACTATTCTGATGTCGTCGTCATCCCCAGTAAGATCTATGACATCAACCCCAGCTATAGACACTTTCCCTCCACCGTTGCTGTTGCCGCTACCGTTCCCATTCCCATTCCCATTCCCATTCCCGTTCTTAACGGGAGGAGTCGACAATCGGCAAATTTGTTGAGGCGCTATAAGGGGATGTTGGAAAGGTGGGGGTCGATATTTCCGCACGGGCGTTCCAAAATTCGTAGTAGCATCACCAAAAGTTGGACCCCCGTTCGGGTTATTGATAATTCCCCCAAACGGATTCGGCGGTGGTTCCCAAAGCCTTTCCCAAAGCCGCTTCATAGCCTGCGGGGGTTGCGGCTGAGTATTGGCAGCATTTTGTAAAACCGGAGGTGTAGCCAGCCCGTTAGCGGAGCTTATAGGCTCGGGGGCCTGGAGAGTCGGTGGAGATGTCGGATTATCTGGAGGAGCAGAGGCAATCGAAGGACCGGCACCGATGACGATAAGCTCCTTGGAGGAATTATTGTCTTTGTCTAGCCTGGGACGCTTGGGAGAACTACTGACAGCTCCGTAATGGTCACCCATCGCTTACCGAGTAGCTTCGACAAGCTAGAAAGATGAACTGGAGAGAGTGGAAAACAGGATGAAGAAGGTAGAAGGACTGTGTAGATTCAAAGGTAGAACTAAACGACGGAAGGAGTGAAGAACTGCGGAAATTTGAATCCCAGAGTGACTTATGGAGAGACGTGGAAGAGGGGAGAGAGAGAGAGAGAGAGGTGGCGGGTGGTTAGGAAGAGAAGGAGGAAGAGAACGTGGGGGGGGAGGGGGGTTATCGAGGGAAAGGCGCGAGCTGCGGGCAAGGTAACTCTGACCCACCGCACAGCAAAAACAAAAACAAAAAATGTTGGAGCTCTAGAGGGAGGAATAAGAAAAGGAAAAAGAAGGCCACAAATCCCCGAAATGAAAAAAGTGAAGAAAGAAGGGAAGAGAGGGAAAGGGATTAAAGCTGCCATAGAGTACCAGTATGTTTCGCTGATAGGTGGTACTGTGCGGTAAGCAAGTCGGGAAAGCTTGTTATCGGATAGAAGGAGAAAAAAGGAAGAGGATCATCCTTGGTTCCCTGCCCGCCTGTCCTACCGTACTTACCGGGGAACCTATTGTGCTTGGCGGAAGCGGCGGCTCGCGCGTAACTTGATATTCTTAAAAGGCAAAATAAATTGCCCATGCTACCGGTGTTTCTGCCCTTCCTTCTTGGCAGGCCCCCTGGGTCCTCGCTTATTGGCCACGATGGTACGGCGGGCTGCCGTTCGTTCTTCCATCGTGCTCACATCCTCCCCGTATATTGGCCTGATATGACCTAGCTTGGCGGTACCTATCGGTCCGACACCAGGGGGAAATGGATGAGTGGGCGAGTGAGTACCATGATTGCATTAACACCCAAATCCCCGGAACTCGTACAGTCCTTCATTGGACAGAAAAAGCGACATATAATCCACCCATATTTCAATACTCCGCAACCCCATAGCAACCGATACATTGCATGCAGATCTACTCGTACAGTACAGCACTGTACATAGCCACCCCTCGCTCACCACACAATACGATGCAACACCTGTACCGCAACCCCCCACACTTAATCACAGTACTCGAATGAACACCATCGGTACCTATATCCGCAAAGTTCCAAGTTCGTATGATAGCCTGAGCGAAGCAAGGAAGGGAAGAAGAAAGAAGATTCAAGTCCTTCAAAAGACTGGAGCAATCTCTTATGATACCAATATCATACCAAAAAACGCAAAGTTCCATCACGAACCAACCAGAGCAGCCTGGCAGCCCATTGACGATACCCCATTAACCGACCTACGATACCTACCTGCCGTACCCCCCTCCAGCAAATAACAAAGCATATCGAAACCCCACTCCGGACCGCCTACACACCGCCACCCCCGCCCATCGCCCGCGTGGGTGCGTGTTGTCCTACGGCACTCCATATTCCTACCAAATCGAATTGAATTGAAGTTGGTAGTATTAAGAATCCGGCAATGGGTAAAGTTAGTCCCCTATCACCGCCGGGGGTCCCCGGTTCTCCATGCGTATGAGTGGGTTACACTACGGCTCTGCCCTTTTTTAATGTTTGGTCCGGTCCCGTCCGACGCGGCAGCGTGGAAAAAGTGGATCACAAAAAATCACTCACACAAGCTGAATGATATTGCAGTGGAATATTTGGACATGGTAGCGTAATAAGGTCAGTATCGGAGAGCCGGGCGCTAGTATAATAGTGCTCAGAGGTTTGTAGGGCTCCGGGTGCGGGCACACGGGTTACTCGGGGCACACGGCAAGGTGCCTCGAGTGCTATAGTCAATCCAGTAATTCTATCATAGCTCCTCTCTTACTTGTCGATATCCTTCGTATTCTTCGTGAGCCCCGGCGCTCCGCGGGCTCGGTACAGTGCTTGTATTAGCCTTAATACTTGGGAGAGAAAAAACGACTATGATATCCACATCCCGAGCCACCTTCTGCCACTGCCTTAAAAAGCCACGTGCAATATCTTTGCTAAAAAAAAACAATAATTAACACAGAAACGTCATTAAACCCCTTAACTTAATTTCGAAGACACCCAAGCGAAATCAGCAGATCAGGAAAACTAAGCATAAAAAGACTACGGCCGAAAAAGAAGAAAAAAGAATTGCCCATAGACACCATGCCCCAGATATCCCCATACCAACACGTCAAATTCAGCACTTCAGATCCTAGGATTACAAAAAGGTAAACCTCTATCTTTGAACGAGAAGCAATGTGATAGGAAATAGAATGGAGTAAAGAAGAAAGAGTGCGATCCCCAACTTAGATATAGAGAGAAACCGGGGAAGGGGGGAAGAGAAGAAATCACCTACGGAATAGATTTGATTTTTTTTTTACACGATTACTTGATCAGGACGAAGTTTCAGTTGAAAGCCGAAGCGGCGAAAGAGTAACGCAAAGGTGGAACAAGAGGATAAGAATAGGCTCAGGAAGGCGGATGAAGGGGGGGGGGAACGAAGAAACCTGACTCCCACAGTTCGCCTAAGGTTCTCTTAGAGGAAAAACCGCAACGACCGCTCCCAATCTACCGCTAAGAGGAAGAACGGTCGCCATGACTCCGCCTAAACAGATCTGCAAGTCTGCTCCCACCGCCACTCCTGGAGCCACCGTTACTTCCATTGCCAGGGGACGAGGAACCACCAGGTGATTGTGACTCGCTTGGTGGGCGTAGAGGAGTATTAAATGGCCACACATTTGATCGGGGCTGCTGCGCGTTTGGTGTCTGTGGCTGCTGTCGTGGGTCTTCTGGTGTAATTGGATGCCTGCATATGGGGCAAGTCTGGAAGTGTTAGTTTTGTAGGAGCGAGTGATATGGGATGACGGATGCTTACATCGTGCTCCTCTAGCCATCTCGAGACGCATTGGAAGTGGTAGCAGTGCTTGCATGGCAATTGCGAGACCTCTTCGTCAATAACAAGCTCTTCCTTACAGATAGCGCAGTCGTCTCCGTCTAGTACCATCTGTTGAGTAACCTTAACTCTGGGTAGAGACTCAATGGCCTCGGTCGAGGCTGGAGGTGGAGCATTTCCTTGGTGTTGCTCCATGAGCTGTGAAAGAACTCGATCAAGCTGCGCCTGAGAGTAAACAAAGTCACCCTCAGTACCAGGGGGCATTCCCATTAACCGAGCGAGCAAATTTCCAGGGCCAGGGCTGAGTGCAGGCCCACCCCCCTCCTGCCTAGGTCCAAGTAAACTGAGGATCCTATCAACGTATTTGGAGCGTGTTAGCAGCAATACACCTCGCGCCCCTATGGTCCCCAACCAAACCATCAAGATCCTGAAAGCAATAGCAATAATAACATACGCTGTCAAATCCACCACTCGCGGTTCCCCGGCAGGTTGCGGCGCATCTGCATCTCTCGGGCTCAACCTAGCGCCAGAATCATAGTAGAATCTCTCTGGACCACCGAGTCCCGCTGGGCCAAACATGTGTGCATGTGCGTGGGCATGCGCATGAGAATGGGCGTGGTTATGTTCATCAGCCCCGGGCGGTTGTGGCGATCCACCTTCACCTGGCCGATGTGGCGGCTGACCAGGCGATGCCACAGGACCAACCAAAGCTTGAACGATGTTTGTGAACATATTTAGCATATCCTCCGTAGCAGCTAGCGGGATGTCATCGTCCGAGCCCGCGGAACCAGCCGAACCTTGTCTTGGCGTCTGGTTAGAACTGCGAGGGCCTCTGAAACTTCGCTGGGCGGAAGTGAATCTCAGGCCTGGACCGCCAAACTGAAGTAAGGTAGCTCTGGCACGATGTCTATGATCGTCGTCGTCATCACCATCACCATCATCGTCAGCATCATCAAATGCTCGATGAAAAGTAAATCCACCTCGATCCGCCCGGGGATCGTTATTTCCTTCAATCTACAAGAAGATCAACCATTAGCACAATGGTGGTTCCCCCAAAAGTGATCAGAAACAAAGGGGGTGGAAAGCTCACAATTTCGACAGCGTCGCTACCACAGGTTGAGCGCGGGCAAACCAAGCCGTGCTCATCCCTGTACCATTCCTCTGTGCAGGCATGACAGTAAACTAATTCCCGCTCGGTGGGATGGCTTTGGTTCGAAGTCATTCTTAATTTGTCCTCTCCGGAGTTAATCTCGTAGGAGGTGGGAAAGAGATGAGGGGGTTATGTTTGTACAGAAAGACAGAGGCCGCAATATCAGGTCAAGGGAATATCGAAAGGAGGAGCGGATGGTTCTCGTTCGTTGTAGGCTAATGGTGTAGGGTGAGTTTGAAGCTTAGAGGGGGGGGGGGAGGGGGGGAGGAATCCGGATGATGTCGAATGGGAAGGGCAATAGAGGCTGGGTGGGGCAACAGCTCCAGGGTTGTGTACCGTAGCTTGATGTACCGGTATCAGCCGCAAGTTTGTATTCCGAGAAAAATTACCGTCAATTGTACTGAGAGTATCTATTCAAAAAAAGCCTTGTAGTGGAATCCTCGGCTTCCAGGCCCGTTGAATACGCGGCCGCCCAGGTGCTGCGGATAGAGAAAGAGAAAGAGAGGGAGAGGAAGAGGGAGAGGGATGGTGATATAGATCAGGATTCCGATACCAATGATTACCCCCAGATACCGCACGATAAGGTGATGGAAGGTCAGGTTAGAAGTGCGATGACGGTAACTGATGCATTTTGCAGTATGGGGTAGAGATTACTCTATCGGTTGACAACAGCAAGCTTTCGAAGCTCAATCTATGACTGGCTGCAGCTGCGATACGCCTGAAAATACACCTGCGAGATTTTCCCCTCTCGCCATTGTTGCAATATATCACTCGAAAGCCACCATAACCTACCGTATTTGATACCCCGAGCCGGTTGCCGGAAACCCGAAGAATATTTCTGGGGGCAATCCAGCTTTGGACCGAAACCACTAGAATATTCTATGGCACCCAGCCACACCTATGATCGCGCTGGGCAAGAGGACGGATGTGGTTCATTTACTCGGGTATGGATGAAAAATGGAGAACTACAGTAGTGGTGGCAAAGAAGGGATTTGTGTCGATCAATAAATAACCCCTCTGAAAAGAAGCACAAGTCGCTGAGATTAGAATCAATTTTCTAGTCCCTACTCAAGTATGTTACTGGATCGGCAAGTTACTGTCGGGTGCCAGGCTGTTCAATTCCGCCGGTATGTACCGGGACCTCAGCACTCGACTTCTGCTTTCATGGCCTATGCTCGGGCATGTTGGTCTGGCACTGGCGATTTTCACTACGAGCACCAGAAGCTGAATTTCGAAGAAGAGGGGAAAATCAAAAAATCTAATACCCGTGATATACGGTAGCTAACCCCTTCATCCCTCCCGCCGAATCAAACCCCCAATACAAGAAAAGTGCCGAGGTAAAGAAGTATAAAGTAAGGTGAGAAAAGGAACAAAAGAAACACGAAAGAGACATCAAAAGGCTGAGACTGAGCAGAGGGGATGTAGCCTAGCTATTGCATGCCTTTGTGAGAACCACCACACCACGACGCATCTCACCCCAAGCCCAACCAACTCCCTGTCTCCCGGCCCCCACAATCCGGCAACCACAAGAAACGGATCATCAATACATGGCGTCGCTTCCCCGGAATTATTTTCTTTATTTCATTTCTTCATTCAAGTGCCTTCGCCCAGTCAAACGCGCACAACAGGTGTCACTTCCACCATTGTTCACCGCTTTCTGGACATACCTCTCCAAAGCGCAGATCCGACAAGTCCGGCTGCTAATGCTACACCACTGATGATGGCTACGCCGAGCATGCCCTCTATACGGACCCACACACATCAGCACCCGAATCCACGCCATCGGAACATGGAAGAACAAACCCTTGGCGACCTTATCATCAATCAGCCCCCTCAAACTCTGCGACTGCAAATTCCCCGGTTCGTTCTCTAGCAATCTATCATTATACCTCCTGGCCTCGGCGTAATTCCCAAGTTTGTAGTTTCCGAGAGCAAGGTAGTAAAGGCATTCACGGCGGCGCTCGGTATGGTCGCGGAAGATGTCTATCCCACCCGATTAGCCCCACGCATCCACCAGGGTAAGATGGGGGGGAGGACAAACCAGTCAACAATCTAACGCCCATCTGTTGCTCCGGCCGCTTGTCGCTCTTGATCAGACCCCATGCGTAGTTGAACTTGGTCTGGACGCCAACGAACTGTCCCTCTTTCTCGTACTGGTTGCGGAGGACCTGGAGCTCTGCTTCCTTGAGAGGGCTACTAAACGTCAGCTTCTAACATACCCAATAAAAGCGCAGAACTCATCCCAGGGCAGACAAACCTTTCTGCATCGACAGCGTCTAACCCCCCAAAATTATTCAGTTCCCAGCTCGCTTAGAGATCGAAAGACAAAAGAAATGAGGGGAAATAAAGCAACTCACGTGGCAGATTATCAGACGACATCGTGCTCTAATTGAAATGCTTCGTTCGGAAAAATATAAATATGACGTGAAACAGTTCTATGTATGGTGGACGGCAGGATAGGTTGTTGGAGGTAAATTGTTTGAGGATTGAGGCAATGTACTGCGGTGGCGGGTTGGCGGGCCAGTCACTTTTAAAGTGGTGGATGAGCAAGCAGCGATACCGTATGGTACCGTGAGTGGGATGGGATGGGTTGCGTATGATGGCATTTGTGGCAGTGGATTCTGCAGCCAGGGTGGGTGGGTGGCTGGTGGGGGTGGAGGTATTCTGTGGCTGATGAAGAGCAGGAGTTGCCATGGTAACGGAGTTTGGGATTTCTCTTGATACTGCCTTCAGATAAGAAAATAAGTTGTTGCTGCATCACAACTTCTTCTTCCCCCCATCTCATCCACTGCAATCCCTCAACGACGAAGGAAAAAAACACCCCAAAAACCCACAACCCCACAAAAACAAAGCGAAGCAAACCCCAAATAATCCAAGATGGTCCTCTTAGACGAAGCCCCCGGTAAGAGCCCCCTTGCCTTTACCCCCCACCACCGCCACCACTAACCCCTCTCTCCCGCCAACAGAATTCCTAATCCACGAAGTCCTCTCAAACTTCAACATAAGCAGCGACATGCACTCCGTAACACGCATCAACGAAACCCTAACGCGCATCACCTCGGAGCGGGAAAAAACCCTCGACGACTCGCGCACGACGCTGCGCGCGCTGTCGCGCAAGATGGAGATATCGAAGCAGTCGATGGAGGCGACGGCGAGCACGGCGGGGCGCAAGGAGCACGGCGCCAACATGCTGCGGCTGGATCGCGAGAAGTTCGCTCTGGCGAAGGGCATCAACGAGCTCGAGAGTAGCGCGCATGGGCTCGAGGGACAGTTGGCCAGGTTGAAGGAGGAGCTCGAGCAGGTTGATGGGGAGGACCCCATGCAGAGCGCGCTCGTCGAGGCCGGCGATGGGACGTTGCTGAAGTTGAAGGTTTATAGGTCCCTGGGCATTGACTTGCAGGAGGATGGGGCGGCGGGGTATTCGAAGGCGGTTATTCGTGGGTTTTCCTTCTCTCCCTGCCCTAATGGGATGGTGCTAATTGCTTTGTCTTTTTATATATATAGGAAACTCTTCAAAGGGTGATATACACGTCGTCAATATCGAGAGAAAGTTCTCACACTTCTTTTATGCGAATTACTTTTGGAATGTTATGTAGTCTTTTTTTATATAGCTTACTTTCTAGAATTTTTTCCTTCTGTATCTCTTAGGGACTAGCGGTGGTGTTAGGGTTCAAGTTTGCATGTAATTCGTTTAAGAACTTCCTCATTAACAAAGAAATTACCGTATATTATGCCTCCTTTAAATCCGCAACAGTAGTAAAAATGTACCACACTGCGCTCCTCCAATCTCAATGTTGCGAAAATAGCTCTCTAGACATATAAAGGCTAAAAACCGCTAAATCGCGAAAACCCAACTCTCATTCATAATCTATCACCCACTCATAGCCCATCACTCAGCCTCCCCAGGCGCTTCAATCGCGAGCCACGTCTCGGCCCACGACTCACTACCCCACTTCAACCCACCATCTCTCTCCTGATCCCCGCCTCTCCAGTGGTTTGCCTGGCCTAGATCTGACAGGTGCCTCATCGTTGGCCTTCCATGGGGACAGTTCCAGGGTTTATCCAGCTCTCCCTGTACATCACTTTGTAAGCACGCGTTACAGCAGCTGGGAAGGGGCAGAGTGACTTACCATGTGCTTGACGAGTTTTTCCATCCCCCTCTCCGTAAGTACTCTTCCAACCATGACACTCTTCCTACATGCCCTCATGGCAAACATCTTCCGCACTTTCGAACATCGCACCGCAGAGTTCCCGGGGTCTTCGCTTAT
>Ga0307510_10011506_pt1 | contig 10510 bp, 7 predicted proteins | sample 12_EM_MG_FD_207224 | JGI IMG/M metagenome (GOLD analysis project Ga0307510, IMG submission 207224) | Populus trichocarpa ectomycorrhiza microbial communities from riparian zone in the Pacific Northwest, United States - 12_EM | ecosystem: Host-associated > Plants > Roots > Unclassified | place...
CCTGAAGGGGTGAGAGAGGGAGTGGAGGGTGGAATCTTCCAGGTGGTCCTGGAGTACGGTCCACGGTACGAGACCTTGGGGGGAGAACGCGACCCGGGGATACGGATCCATGGAAATTTCGTTATCTCTGCTCTGATCAGCCTCCGGTTTTCACGGATAGGCCGGGAATTCGGTTCTAGGCTATCACGATATCCATCAAATAAGTACGCTACAATGCGCCAATTTCCTTTTCACCTGTTAAAGAACTGGTCAGCAGACCGGGGACTCCGGTTGGGCGCCACACGGCCTCCCCACGTTAGGCAAGGAGAACCCAGCTCGTGAGGAATAGGCTTCAGAGAGGGATGCGAAAAAATAATCCAGCCAGACAAGCACGTACAAACTACACAGCATTACCCAGCATTTTCTGGGTACGTTACCCACGTTGCGTGATTGCATGTGCATAAGCACCCCAACGACGTGGCGGGATGGGGCCAAATCCATGTAAACGGATCTCAGACAAATGTCAAGGTAACTACTTGGATTGCCATGTTACCTCAATCTGAACGCATACTCTTGAACTTACATACATACCCTTTCCCATCTTTACTTCTCAAGGTGAATAAACAACACGCCAGTATGCGTAGGCGCACACTGAGTTTCCGAAAATAGCCACACAGATGATGGGTCTACGTGAACCTGTGTGCCACATCTACAGGGGTGCCTCATGAGTTGAGACGCGAACCAAATAAAAGACATGAAGAAGAACGCCCGGAGAAGATCAATTTACTACCCCCTGGAGCTCCCCCTCACACATTACCACCACCTGAAAGCCTATTTGAACAGCCCTCCGCAACGGCAAAGAGATGATGAACCCTACCTTGGTCCATATGAGCAACCACTCAGCAACAGAAGATGCTATTGCGACGGCGAATGGATATCCACTCTCATCGAACGGATGGGCAACTCTCGAGCCTAGAGCTGGGTATGACAACCGGGTCGCGATGATGATGGCTCCCCAGGTCGTACAAGGACATTCTCTCCAGACAAACGTGGGTCTCCTTCATTATTCGTCCATGACTCCCTTCCCCTTCTGCTTCCCTCCCCCCCGTGAGCGCAGTTTTTACTCAAACTGCTTGTCGCTGCAGGTATTCGCACATTGGCCGTCAGCGGCCGCTATCACAGAACAATACCACGTCCCGTTTAACCCCGACCCGCCGTACCCCGAGCCAGTACCCCACGAATTTGGGTCATACTCGAATTTCGACTCGGACCGCGACGTACATGTTTCGCAGGGTCACAACGCCGGGGCCAATCACGGAACAAATTACGATCATTTTTGGATGGGGTCATATTCTCCCCCCTCCGAGTCGGACGCGGGGTCGGTCTCTCCCCGCGTGCTTCCAGAGCAACGCGCGACAATGAATGGCACCCCACCGGCAAGCTCGACCCCCCCGGCCTGGCAGAGGGGTACCTATGTCTGTGGGTCAGACGGGGACTTTTACGTATGCGAGGAAGCAGACGGCGCACCCTCCGCCCAATTCAAGGGCGCGACCGTAGCCCACACATTTCCGAGCCCTTTCTCGCTCGGTGGCATGACCGCCGTCGCCCAATCACCCGCGTCTACTCCCCCACAGTACCACCCCAGTCATTCCCAGGATCCCCCTTCCATTTCACAGGGTCGAGCACATCAATATCACGCGCCGAGAAGCGAACCTATGGGCCCGGTTCCTCCGAATCAGCGCGGCGTCCTGTGCTCTGCGGAGCGCTCGGAACAGCGCACCATTCAGTCGCGAAAAGCGTCGCCGTGCAACGTCGCAGGGCAGGAGAAACCAATCCGGACGCTGCGGAGCGTGCGCACGCGCTCCGGCGACGTGTACGCGGAGCACGAACAGGGCACGGACCAAATCGACGGCATCGGCAGCAGCGGGCGTTGGGTGTGCCAGTGCGGCTCGACGTTCGTTCGCGATAGCGATTGGGAGAGACATGCGATGCACTCGTTGTCACATAGTGCCGGAGGAGGGTTCGACTGCAATCTCTGCGACATTTCCTTCACTCGGTCTGACGCTATGTTCCGCCATCGAAGGAAGAAGCACGGTATCAAATCAGCACCGTGTCGAGTTCCAAGGGACTCAGAAGATGAAGCATCACAGCCCTTTCCGGCGCGTGGGAGACCGGCGACCCGATCATCATCCTCTATGGGTAAATACTGAAGCTGTGCCTCTCAACGATTGTTTCTGTCGCTTGGTTTTTCAATATTATGATCGTACTTTAATGTCTTAACCCTTGATGACGATACGACGCCCCTATTGTTAATGAAACAGTTTTATAAAATACTAGCGTTGCACGCACCAAGGTAGCTTTCTCGAAGGCCAAGTGTCCGAGTTGCCCAGAAATGCGGGGTAGCAAGTGAGCGTATCGTAGGTTTGCTAAGACTTGTTCCGGATGTGTTGAAAAAGAGCACTGCATATACACTGCCCCCTTATCATGCTATACGCGACGTGGACGAGAGGGTCATACAGCCATGCCTCGTGGTCCCCACAACCGTTAGCGCTTACATCGACGACTGTGCGCTTAATTGTGCTAATTCCCTTTTTTGGGTGAGAGGCTTGCCATCTAAAGAAAGCCAACGACGACGAAGGCCAGAAAACGAGCACGGCGTCCCCAAACATCGCTGAAGTATGAACTGCTTTTTATACTCAAGGCACACAGAAGGGAGATAAAAAGGCAGCCTGAAAGGCCGTACTTGCAGATATACACTTTCTCCTAACCCCCCTACAACTGGACTTTTACCACTTCCGGCTTTCCCTGCTCGTACCCATCGCGCTTTTGTTGCACCTAACGGTAAGTCGTGATGACATCCCAACACCCAGCCGCCATCTGTTCCCAGACCAAGATGATCTGCGCCCATCATTACTATACACACCATTCCAAAATGAGCCCACTGACTTGTGCCCTGATGTAGTCCATGTCTGTTAGAAGAGCATCATCAAATCAACAAGAAGTAACACAACAACCCCAGCAACCGTATTCCAACGACGTTTTCTGGAACACGACTACCCAGCTACCGCCTGACGACGCTTTGCTGGACAGCATGTTTCAACCAAATGTGAGTGACACGGATGGCGAGGTGAACGTTGCGCTGACGCCTTATACTTGGAAAGAATCAGTTAAATCATTATTTCAACACGTACTCCGATAACCTTCAACTTCTCGATATGGGGGGGTCTGATCGGGGGAGTGGTGCACCTTCTGCGTTGGAGATCGCGTCGAACCTGGCCCCCACACCGTTACCAGCCACCAATGACGCGACAATACCACTGGAGTGGTGGGGACATGAATTTCGGGGTGGAGAAGCCAGCCTTCAAACGACTTGGGTGGGCGAAGAAGGGGTGGGTTCCTTGGCGGGACTATATGATTCCCAAGCTGAAAGCCCCCCACCCACTGGCAGCACTGGCAGTTCTGATCCACTGCAGGCGGTGCCGAGGAGACAAAGAAAGAAGGAAGAGGGTGGTTCTTGCGACTTGTGCAATCGTTGGTTCAGTCGCAGAAGCGATATCAGGCGACACAAAAACACGGCGCACGCGAAGGAAGTGCACGCATGTCCGCAGTGTCATATGATCTGTAGCCGCAGAGATGCGTTACAGAGACACATAAGGGACCAACATTAGAACGACGTTGGGGCTACCCTGCGACAGTCAGACTCTTTTCGTCAAGGCGTACAATAGATGACGGCGGTCGACGCACCTCCCAAATACTGTACATGATCACGATACCAGCATATTCTTTTCTGAAAGCACGCCATAGCAACTTCGCTAATAATGGCGGCCGTATTTCGTTGTTGACTTGGAACGCTCAGTTCGTAGTGTTTGTGTAGTGACGGAGCAGTGTGGAACCGGACGAAGGCTTCCTGCATTGATGACATAACCAATAAGCCGTTCCTTCCCGAGTCCGCGGCTCAAAACCAGAACCACACCGTAACTAATTACTGTCGCGAATCGCTCGTCAATGTCACTAATTTTCTATTGTCCATACTTGGGCTCCTCATGTCACCACCGAATTCCGCGGGCCTCACGGCGATATCTTCCCTGTTCGCTGTTTAGAGTCCTCACGCTGCTTCTGGTTTCAGTCAGTGTCGGAAGCGTGATGGAATCCAGCCACCGCCAGCGCGAATGTCAGCGCCCCCAGACCTTTTTGTTCATGCACTTTCGCACAGTGGGAGCAGGGTGGAGATGCCCTCACTGGGTTCGGAGTCTGACCTCCAACCTGACGACATGACAGATGAGAACACTGTAACAGAATCGAAGAAGCCGGGACTAGGCAAGGAAAGGCACGAGCCGCGAAGTCCCCGTGTCCCCTGGCGCCATTCCGCACGGGTTACATATGGTCAAACGAATGGATTTTTGAGAAGCAGGCGGTGTACCAACGACTCGGAGAAGGGTTCATTCAAAGAATGTTTCCCAATTTTCGGCGTTTGTTGTGAGCGCAAACCAATGGGCGACGAGCCCCGAAAGCCACCGGACGAACTGCCAGTCTTGCTCGTGCAAGCATTTCTGCTGCTGCATCATTCGGCGAATGTTGTACCCGGTGCCTGCCTTCTGTTGGGAGTTGCATTCTTCATTCTCCATTGTGCAGTATCCCAGTCTGGGCACCAACCTATCCCATGTACCCAATAGTGCTGTACGTAGCGGGACGTCTTGGCCATCTTTGTCCTCCTCATGTCCGAGAAGAGCGAGAAATTTCATTACTGATGGCGCCCACAATGATAAGCGACGGTGGGTTAGCGGCATTCTCCTGCAATAATTTACGGGGTAGATTTTTCCTGTTCTGATGGGTCGCCATCAACCTGGTGCTCCTCCTCGTTTTCTCCCCATTGTTGGCGTCGCTTAGATTCCAATCGAACGGATACACTCCTCGTTTCGACTTCACCCCTATCAGGGGCTATAGTACCAGTACCCCACAGCCTGGGGTTGCCCCTTTTGTCACGACTGTTTGTGCGCGCTGCGAGCAATCATGATCCCACTGCCACTGGCACTAGCGTAAACTAACACGTTATGTGCCGTGGATCCCGAGAGAGGCGGTAGCAGTAGACATTTCGAATGCCCGATCTATGAGTGAGCACTACTGTAAGACCGAGTGACTCGGAGTAAGAGTCCGAGAAGCGTGCTGAAAAGCTGAAAATACCGAAATTTTAAATTTGTACCAACGGCGGCCCGGTTGACGTGCTGGACCCACTTGGTCCGAGAGCGTGAGGCACATTTCCCTCTACGACCATCTCAGCAGACAGACAGAGGGGACCAGAAGTGGGCCTAGGCGTAACGCCGCTATTGCTACCGACATCACGGTCGTCATCCAATGTGTGCCTATCCTTTGTTTAGATGGCAGCCACACTATATACGGTCAGGAGACGAAATAGGACGTCGCACGTCAGCCGATTAAAAAAAACAATAAACAACAAAACGTGATCCCTACTGATAGAGCGATAGATGGTTTGCAGGCATTTACGTTACATGCGGAGCCGACAGAAAAGATAGTTGATGGAGGGGAAGAGGGGGTGGGAAGCGGGAATAGTATTGTGACGGCCACAGTAGTATGATGGACCTTCTAGAACCAGAACGACTTGAACCACCCATCGTAAGGTAGAGAGACCAACCGAATATCGACTCGGATCATAGCGATCTTGTGAATAATTTCCTTTCCCACTCACTTCTCTTCCCGTATTTTGTTCCTTAAGAAACTAGTGGCTAACCCTGGATTGCGGCTAGTCTGGTCCCTCTGTGCTTTGACCTTGCTTTGTTACGCCTTGTTCCACGACTCGGATCAAACCTTCAGCATCATACTTGTGGATAGGGGCCACCACTTGCGTTTAACTTTCGGCCACATAGGGAAAAGATTTTTGTACATGGACCACCTGAAACTCTGAAAAAAAATCTGGTCGGACCAATACCGTGCGACGTCCCTCAAACAACACAGGTACGATACGGACGTATGTGGGACGATTCCAGAGATATGTGGGGCGAGCGGGAGACGTAGCTTCTATGATGTGCCATCCGTGCTCATGAACGATGTTCAAACGGTTGTGGATACGTATCGTCTATATGGAGGATGCGGGTATGGTGCGCAAGAGTTCTCCATCACGGTCATAAGAGCGTTCATGCTCGGCGACACGTGAAAATGGAGACGTTTTTGGTATATTGGCGGAGCCCAACGTCTGCGTGAGCGGCTCGAGCGCAGCACTGTTGCTACATCAAAAATGAAAAAAGGCGCACACACCCCGATCTTGGCCGATACGTGTGATAGAAAGTAAGAATCACTGCCTGGCTAGGTAGAACCATTTATCTCTCGCTGATTACTCATTATAATTTCCAACTGCAACCCTGCAACATATGAGTGACCATGAATGACAATACTCCCATGACACACTTACATTCTAAAAGTACAATAGTGCGGGTGGCCCTGCGTATGTAGGATTGGTAAGTGACCCACGTTGAGATGATCAGGTGATCTCTCTCATCAGACGACCCATGCCAGGGTCAGGTACCACCAGGCGACGCAGTTGGAACATTACACGAGCAAGGGTCAAACACAGGACAGCCGGCGGAGTTGGTAGTCAATCAGCATGTTTTCCAGACACGCATCTCTGTTCATTGTTCATCTCTATCTTACAAGCAAGTGTTACGGCTGCTCCCGTACGACGCAAACGACATCATCGGAGAACGAATGCGAGAAGCGTAGAGCGCAACGTGTGTGCCGACCATCAGAGGCGAAACTACGAAACAGACCCCATTCTGAGAGCGCTGAATGGACACAGACGTGCTGCGATATTGGATACAACGCACGCACCAGGATCGACCAGGGATCTATTACGATATGTGCACTGCACGCGCCGGTTGCGTGCGTCACATCGCTCACGCATCGTCCGCGAACGAGAGGCCCACCTTGGGCCTTTTCTTCTTCGCTTTGACTTTCGATGACGCCGCGCCGCCGACTCGGATGCGGGATGCCAAGTCCTCGTCCGCACCCTCCTCGTCACCGTCGCCGTGGCCATCGCCGATGGCAGCAGCCTTCCGCTTGGCCGCTGCAGTCCTGGCTGGGTGAGATGAACCGGAAGAAAACGAGAGGGACTTTTTTTCTTTCGGGTCGGCCTCCTTGTCCTTCGGTTTGGTGTCCTTGGTATCTCCCGACCGCGTAGTTGCCGCCGACGGATCAGGAAGTGGAGGAAGGCCCTTTGCTTTGGGGTTATGAAATTAGAAAGAAACAAAAAGAAAAAAGAGACAAATGTAAATGATTGGATGAATTGACAAGTCGCCGAGATGATGGGGATGGATTCAAGGGTTGTGATCATGATCAGGTCGTTCTCACCTTTCCGTTTCTCGTTCTCGACCTCCCGCGCACTGAGATGCTTTCCTTCCTTCAGCACTACAACTTGAGGTGCCTCGTCGTCCCCGTCCTCATCTTCGCTCCCAGGGTCGTCAGCAGGACGCTCCGGGATGGGAGGCCGACGGGGGATTGGCGGTCGACCCGACCCGTCGTCCTCGAATTCCGGGTCCTCGTCGCTATCTTCGTTTGGCGCCCCGGAGACGCGGCTCTGAAGCTTACGCAAGAATGCGGGTGTGTGTTGGCTGTATGTAAGGCGGGAGGAGAGCTGGTGTTTCGTTGGCTCTTTCGGAGCCATCGATGTGACGAACAAGCGGGAATAGCTCGGGCCGGCTCGACTGAGCCCGCACCCGCACATAACCAGCGCTGGACTTGTTACAAAGGCTAACATCTATACATATCTGACTTTCTTCATTTACTACACGCCTGCTGCCCCCAAATTTCCTTTCTCTTAGTCCCCAAAGGTTTAATGTGAAAGCGCCTTGATCTTGACAATAATCGCTACGAGAAGAATAAATGCTACGAGCGCATGAATGAAACCAACCACGTACACTGCGGGTCGAGGCCTTGGTACGGGATCTGCTCTTGCAAGCCGCCGCATCCTAGAGCGAAATTGTCAATCAAGAAAGTCCAACTGTAAGACGCATTCTACACACCCTCCTTGTTTGTACCCATGTACCCATACTTGGGTGTGAGCTGACGCTCTAGGAGCCATGTACCGAACCTCGAACCAAGCTGCGAAGATATTCTATTCAACACGAGAGAAAAGTTAGATAACAAGCCACACATACCCCGGTCTTCCGGCTGAGGGACTCGACGACAAGAACGAATGGACTTGAGCCGATTTTCCTGATCGTCTAATGTGTGACACGTTGGTGACTAGGCAGCACCTCGGTACGGGGGTACTCGCGCACCTGCTCATCCACGAGATTGAGCGTGGGTTTGTTGACAAGGCCCACGTCTAGACCCTCCTGGCGAACACGCAATACCGCATCGTAACTGCGGTAGAGCATGTCCCCGTATGAAACAACGTATCCGTCCTTACCCTCGAGTATGACCTCATCCTTTCCAGGAATAAACTCGTAGCCACCGCCGAAGAGCTTCTCGTCCGAGTTTGGTTTGAGGACATACGGCACTTTTGCGCGCGTAGAGAAAACGAATCGCACGCCACGGTCGAAGAAGACACGTTTGATGATCGCCTGCATCTGCAACGCGTCTGCAGGGAAGTACAGCCAGGACTGTACATCATCGAGGCCGTTATCGGCGAAGAATGAGTTGATACCAAAGTGGCAAGTGTTGTCGGCCATCTCATCAACTACGTGGCGTCATCAACGGGCACATCAGGCGGAAGGTACGGGAATCACGCACCACCGGAGTGTGAGAAGTGGCAGAGTACGTTGCAGTTGTTCAAGCGTGCCATGGTAATCTCTGAAACGACCATCTCAAGGAAGGCGGAGAAGGTGGAGAACACGCCAAACTTGTCGGGATCAAAACCAAAGCCTGCGGCAGCAGAGAAGTTTCCACGTTCCATGATCCCGGAGGGAATGAATACTTCGGGGTGCCTTTGGTGGATCACCTTCAAACCCGTTGAACCCTCCAGGTCGCCTGTGAGATCAGAATGCTCAGTAATGAAAAGATTTGAGATCCATGGATAATACGAACTGTCGATGACCATAACCTTCCTTGCGGCCTCTTCTCTGGATAGACCATCGAGCACAGCGCTCACAGCTTCGCCGAACACAACGCGATTCGCATTGGTCTCACGTGTTGAACCGACGTACAGATATGGAACCGAGGCAGGCTTGATGTTCGAGAGAATGTTCTCAATCACGGCGTATTTATCTGTCGGGTAACCGCGAAGCTTGAAATACGCAAGTGCGGACTTGATCGGAATCACGTCGTGACCATGTGGACTTCCTTGGATATCCGGAATCCCGGGAGCCATGAGACGTTTGGAAACAACTGTTTGCCAGTGTCGGAAAAGACGGTGAAAGGTGACAAAGGAGACTGGAACTCACTGGCCGCGGGGCCTTGGTGGGTAACGACCTTTGCAAACGCCGCCCAGAGAGCGTCAATATCTTCACCTTGGACAGTGACCACCTCGAGACCGTGCCCGACGAGCGTCTTTTCCAAGTCATAGCCTTTCAAATACTCGGATGGGTGTCCAGCGATGGTGACGTTGTTGTCATCGATGATGATCTTCACGTTTAAGTTTTGTGCAACAGCCAACCGAGCTGCCTCGGCGTCGTTTCCTTCCTGCTGCGATCCATCGGAGCCAAGACAGAAGATAGTCTTGTCGCGATTGGCAAGCGCGATGCCATTGATCATGGGCCACAGATGCCCGAGACGCCCAGAAGAGAATTTGACGCCCGGCGTGAGACCTAGCTCGGGGTGGCCTGGGAGCTTCGAGTTGGCTGCGCGATACTGCAGGAGGTGATCTGTGGAGATGTGACCCTCCAGTGCTGCGAGAAGGTACTGCGTCGCGACGCGGTGGCCTGGGAAGGTACCATCATAAAGCAGAACAGTCAATCACAAAGTGAGGTTCACGAACCAGCTTCATCAAAGACGATTGGGTAGTGCTTGTCAGATGCTTCAAAGAGAGAGAGAAGGATGCATAGTTCGGGCACAGTGTCATAGGCACCACCTGGATGGGGTGAAAAATGGTAATGGGTTTAGCGATTGTGGGATGACGTGAATCAGGACGGAGATCTGAGTGGCGTGAAAGGTTGATAACGAAGATCCCACTAACCTGTGTGTCCACTGACGCCCCGAGCTGCACCCGTCGATGTGAAGAGGACGATAGCATCGCGCAACAGCTGGATGTTATCCTTCAGGGTCTGCCTTTGCTCGCCAGTGAGTTGAGGCTTGGATGGATCAAGTCTCAGCCTACATGCGACTCGGATGTTAAGCGAATATATGCCACGAAAAAGAAAATGCTCGCAACTTTTTGTACTGCGTGATATCGATGGGAAAGCTGGCTGACATGGCGGTTGATACCAAAGGACGACAGTAACGTCTAGATTCTCCGAGAACAGCCACACTTATACCGTACAGTTTTCGGCGCAATGTGATGTCACTCCCTGACTGATCGGCTGTTTCCTCCTCGAACGTTGGTTGGCCCCCTTATACTGTATCCGTATTCATACTTTCAGCAGAC
>Ga0307510_10011507_pt1 | contig 10510 bp, 4 predicted proteins | sample 12_EM_MG_FD_207224 | JGI IMG/M metagenome (GOLD analysis project Ga0307510, IMG submission 207224) | Populus trichocarpa ectomycorrhiza microbial communities from riparian zone in the Pacific Northwest, United States - 12_EM | ecosystem: Host-associated > Plants > Roots > Unclassified | place...
ATCTGAAGCGAATAAGCTTCCTCAGACCTCTATATTCATATTCATCTTCAATGATTATGGATTTTCCTGCAAATATTGCCTAGAATTTGGTTGGCGTTTTACAGGGACAGCCCATCCCCTCTGCAAGTATTGTGGGTCGTTGTTATTTGCAATTGATTTCTTGCGTAGTCTTGGAGCAAGTTTTTCATATGAAAGGAATATTTTTTCACCTTCGATTCCCACTGATACTTGCAGAAATTTCAACTGAAACTAGGTTTGAGCTACTGCAAGTTTCCTTGCCCTCGTCAGTGAAAAATGAAAATGAAGAGAAACTTTGAAAAGAAGATATCATGGTCAATCGAATTCTCAGCTAACTGGTCAAATGCTCCATGAAAATTGAAAGATTCGCAACAGCTCTTCTTACAAAAATGAACGATCTCTATCATTCAATTTGTCATTGATTCTTAGTTTGATTTCCACCCACTGACATCAAATTCTTGCTTACATTTTGTTGACCAAGGCTCTAAAACTGTGAGGTTCTGAAGTAAAATCCAAGTTTATGGATCTCCTCCTAGATTAGAAATCAAAGCACAGGGCTTTGAGAACAACTTGATTCAGCTAAACCACAAGTGATGAACATGAAGTATCACTATTGCCTAAACCGAACCACACGTCTCTAGCTTTCATCCTTGTCCATGTTCAACAGCCATCTTCCCTGCTGCACGGGGAAATGATTGAACTTCCCAAGTTGCTTGCATGATCTTGAAACAAGACTACCGGGGTCCTACCATTTTGTTAAATGATGATTTCAGGAGAAACCCCACAAGTGAGATATTTTTCTCCTCTAATGTGTGACCCATGAGTCTCTTCTTTCCACATATTTTACCTGGTGTTGTTTTCACGTAACAGTGGAAAAATATGCTCATGAGTTGGTAAAGCTGATCTCATTTACCAAATTTTCCTTTTTTCATGTGTGTTTGGTTTCCTTTTATTCCCAATTCTCCACCGAGGCCTTGCACTCCTCTTCTGATTGGCCCTTTGTGAGCTGGTTCTTATTCGATTATCTGGCTCCAAGATTTGAGTACTTTTCTAGTCAAGAATTATGAGAGTGCTGCCTTTTTAAAGTAGTTTTACATCCCCAAGTCATTGCAGTATATAGAAATAATGCAGCTGAGCATATGCTGAAATATTTGGTCTCTTGCTTACTCTCTCTGGGAAAGTATAAAGGGCTCCGAAAACATACCACTCCCAGATAAGTAACAGCTTATGAGGTCAGTAAATTTGCTTTCCACGCCACACCGTTTGTTTTTGTATTTAAAATTGTATTTTAGTGCATTTTAAAAATATATTTAACTTGAAAAAATATTAAATTGATATTTTTTTTATAATTTTAATATATTTTCAGGTAAAAAAACATTTTATACCATAATTCCAAGCACACTACAAAACATCAGAGAAAGAGATTTCTTGTAAAAGTATCCAAAAGAATCTTCATGACCCATTTGACCCGTCTAGGAAAAGTCTTGATAGTTTAGTTATGAATTGATTTAAATGCTTATCTAGAGAATTAATGTGCAGAAGAAACAAGTGAATGATATAATAAATAAGAAAAATATAAGAAAGAAAATAAAATTGAGAGGAGCATATTATAAACAATAATTTGGAAAGATAATATAAATCAAATGGGTTGTTGTGACGGGTGATGAAGTCTGTTTTCTTCCTCGACTTTCCAAGCTGAAAACCTTCAAGTTAATTAAATTTCTCGAAACTATATACTATAAATGTTGTGTAATTAATATCGTTTGAAAAAAAATCGTTTACCAGGTAGGTAAGAAATTAGGCTTATTCTGTTAGCTTATGTTTTTCAGACTATTTTTTATTTAGAAAAGCATTAAATTATTTTTTTTTACATGTTCTTTTAATAATTTTAATATATTTAGTGATTAAAATAAAAATATTAATTTAAAATATTTTCAATTATAAAACACATTGAAAAATACCATTCACCGTCGACCGCAGCAACTTCTGAAACATCTCCTCCTCGTGACATTCATTACTTCCCTTCTGTCCATGCATTGACAAGGCACATTTATTCTGTATGCATATTTTGTTTTTCTAACCACTCTACTTTTTCCCCAGGTCGTAGCCATTGTCGTGGCTAAATTAAGTGGTCAAACTAACTCTTAAAGCCCGTATACTATCTATCACAAGGAAGAAAGTTGGGCTTCTTGACGGATTAAGGGTAGGTATGGAATTTTGAGAGGTTTTATTTAATTGGTCAGGTTTTAAATTTGTATTTCAGAGATCATCAGTTTGAGTGTCACAAACCTTAGGGTTATTAGAGACTTATATGGTCGTTAACTTCAGGATCTCGGGGAATTAGTCGAGGTGTACATAAACTACTCCGAACACCCACGATTACCCAAAAAAAAAAGTAGGTCCGGTAATGAGATTCAAATTGCGTTCCTCTAAAATTTCTCTAAAAAATTTTAAAAAATTATTTTTTATAATTTTTAATTGTTTTGATAGGTTGATATTAAAAATAATTTTAAAAAATAAAAAATATATTATTTTAATATATTTATATGTAACTTTTCTAAATACACCTTAATAATGACAAAAATAAAAATGTTGAATAGTGAATAGGGTGTGACTATCACTGCTCATCTCAGCTCACACTGACTTGCTGTACAATCACAAGATTTGGCAAGTGCCACTCCTCTATGCTTTTCACTGGCTTTGATGTTGCTACTATGTTCCTGTGATAGTATTAAGAGCCGAGATCAATTTAATTAATAATTTAATTTTTTTTGATTGAAATAGTTTTTTTATATGTTACCAAAATCTAAATAACTAAACAATCATTGAAATATCATCATCTTTATTTTATTTTTTATTTAATAACATAAAACAGTGTGAATTTATACAAATACAGTAAGCTCGAAAGGGTTTTGTCTTTTTCGCATAGAAAACTAGTAAATTCATATTGGTTGTCTATTTTTACTGTTTTTCTTTTTTTAAAATAAAAAAACTAATTTCTATCTTTATTATTAAATTGAAAAGAAAGTACTCGTAAATGATACCAGAAAAAAAATTATACTCGTAAATTCTGTGTGCCAACATTTTCCACCATTCAAAGGAAATGAATAAATAAAAGAGAGTGGATAAATTGTTCATTCAGACAATCTATGTGATCACTATTCAATGGCTGAGATTTCATGGACCACTCCTCTGTTGACCTGGAAAGAGAATTTCAGTTTCACACATCTTGTGGATGTATTGCCAGAAAAAAACAAATACGGGGACTGGGTTGGAATTTTGTTTGTAGTGAAATTAGGTTTGGATTTCATACTTTTTAAGATTTCTTTTTCTCGAATTTTATACATGGAAACGATCTAAGAACAGTTTTTTATATATTAAATTTACATACAAATTTATATCTCAGTAAATGAGTAAAAAAAAACGTGGCATATGTTTGTATGAAAATTTATATTAAATCTTTGTTTGCATGGCATTGCTTGTAAATATATTACATGCATGATTATCTGATGATAGGTGGTTTAACGCTTGTTTTTTTTTAAATAAGATTTTGAGTTTGAATTTTATGCACGGAGCACATCATCTCTTAGAAAGCTTTATTTTTTAGTGAGTTGACCCGACTCGACTGAATTAATCAGCATCTAGTGAGTTTTTGGATACCGGTGTTTAGAAGAAAAAAATTACATGTGCATTTTTTCTTTGTAACCATAGATGTCCGGTTCAGCTTACGCGCACCTCGACTAATCCTCCGAGACCCTGAAGTTAACGACCGAGTAAGCCTTCAGTGACCTCGAGATTTGTGGCACTCGAACTAGTGATTTCTGCGGAGCAAACTCAAAGTCTAATCGGTTGAGCTATACTCCTCAGAGTTAGATGCACATTATAATTTTTTTTTATTAATATAGATATTTGAGTCAGTTTGCATACATCTCGACTAATATTAGAGATGATGATTGTGACGAGCTAGCATTTTTTTTTTTTTTTTTGGCCTTAGGCTAGTGGGCATTTGAAATGGAATGGGCCACGGTGCACTTACTATGGGAGCATGATGATGTGTTTTATGATACTGCCATCCTTAGAGCCAAAGGCTACCAAAAGCTTTGACCATCCAACACAATTGCTCCTTTTTGAATTCCAATGGAAGAGGGGAAAGGTCATGAGTTTTATTATGATACCGCCATCCTTGAGCCAAAGGCTACTAAAAAGTGTTGACCAGGTAACCCACCTGCTCTTTCTTGAACTCCAGGAGAAGGAGGAGGAAAGGGAAAGTAAATTACTCACAAGATAGGCATGATTATGGTTCGCTAATTGCACCATGTATAGTTCGTTAATCTCATTCGTTAATGTTTTTTTTATTTTTTCCATACTAATCTTTGATATAGTAATTAGTGAGACATCATTATAAAATTCATGGTGGGTAATGATATTTTAAATTCCTGAAAGATTTATCATAATACTAAAAGATATTGTGTTTTTACTGTTCATCGCCTCATAAAACACTATTTATTTTATTAATATTTTTTCGATTTCAATTCTATTCAACATTTGATTTGTTGAGAATTAAACTTTATGATTTGTTTCGGTTTGATTTGTACGGGGTTCGGAGGCTAAATTCTTTTTCTTTTTAATTTTATTTTCATCTTTCAACATTTAATTTGTTAGGGATTGATTTTCATGATATGTTTCAATTTGTGTTTTTATGGGGTTGTCCAAGTCTTGTGACCAAGGTTACGAGTTTAGTGGGTTAATTTTAGTTGGCTCATTTTTTTCCTTTTAATTTTACCATTCAACATTTCATTGACTATGATTATTCTTCATGGTTTGTTTTTATTTGTTTTTCATGAGATTATCTCAGTCTCGTGAACACAGTCACAGGTTTGATGAGTTAACTGGAGTCTTTTTTTAGTCTCTTTTAAATTGATTCTTTTTTCAATTTCATTCATCAATATTGAGTTGATTGAAAATTGTGCTTCATAATCTGTTTCGATTTATTTTTTATGGGGTTACCTCAACCTCATGACCCAAGTCGCGGGTTTGCTAGATTAATTAAGGTTGATCTGGGTTTATTTTTTTTGTTTTTTCCACGAGGTTATCCTAGTGTCATGACCAATGTCATGGTTTTGACAGGTTAACATGGGTTGACTCGAATTATTTTTCTGTGAAATTTTTTAATTGATTTTTTTAATTTGATTCTTTAACATTAGTTGATTGAAAACTGAGTTTCATAGTTTATTTTGATTTGTTTTTTATGATAATATCTCTGACCAAGGTTACGAATTTGATAGATTAAGCCTGATTCGATCTAATATCTTGTTGTTTCAATATTAAAAAAATCACCTTGGATTATTTTTGTTAAATTATATTTTTATTGGTCATTTTAGTTATATTTGAACCTCTTAAATCGACTGAATCATGTCAAATTAACCCTATACAGTTGAAAAAAATTACTAGAAAAAACATTAACACCTAAATAATTTTTTCATGTTGGAAAAATTTAACCATAACCACTTGCTCTAAACAATAATTCAGTGATAAACTATACAAGTACTCAAGAATTCCATATGATTACATCAACAATTATTATTATTATTATTTATTATTTTTAAAATCAAATTAATCACCTAAGAAAAATACTATTCATCCTCAAATATTCACCATGAATAATTTTTCAAATATTATCAGTTATTTGAAATGAAAAGAGGCATGGTCAAGGATGTTATATAAATGCTAGCTGTGGCTGGCCGCTGAGTTTGTTTTTGTTATATTGTGGAAAAAAAAAGAAAGAAAAAGAAGAAGAAGAAGAGGTAAAAGAGTAGGAAGAAATGTTAATGGCTGTCTTCTCTCTCTTTCGAAATCAAATCACTAGTCAAATGAAGAAACAGAGTCACAACTGAAAACAAAAAAGAAAAATAAGAAGACTGTTTCTTTCTGCCCTCCTTCTCTTCCATTCACTTTCCCTCTATGTCCTGCTGCCTCCTCAATCTCCTCCCTTTCCTCATAAATCTACATGTCTTCACCTTCATATCTCACACTGTAAGTCTCAAATCTAATCTCTCCCTTTCTATTTGTGTGGTTTTGCATTCAAGTAAATGAAAACACACTAGATTTTATTTTTTTGGTTTTTATTTTGGTTTTAATCCTTGTTTTCTGAGCATACAACCTGGGCTTGCAAATTTAAATTGGGTGTTTTTTTGTTTCGAATTCGTGGGTTTTCTCTAGTTGTAAGTTCAAATCTTTGATTAGTGTTATGTTGTTTGTGTTATCTTTTTGTTATCGACTGGGTAGTTTGATGCTGATTTGCTGTTAATTATTTGTCTGCAGTAACACTGTGTAACAGGACTCACACAGTTTGATCTAGTTAACCCCACCATGTTTTCTCTTCAATTGAAGTAGAGAGTAATAGCAAGAGATAAAAGAAAGACAGGATAAATTAAGGAGTCCTTGGATTTTCTGGGTTTGGTTTCAAATCCTAGGTCTCTATAACCTTCTGTTGAAGTATTGAGCGGGCATGGTGGACAAAGAAGACGCCTCTAATAATCCTCTGGCTCCATGCCAGCTTCCTTCTGCTGGTGGGTCCCGCAAGGTGTTCTGGCGTTCTGTGTCCTGGTCCTCTTCCAGGACTGCCTCACAAAACCCTGGAACAGAAGAGCAAGATCGTGTTATAGATCCGAACGGGAATCCTGCTGGTAATAACAGCGGTAGTGGGCAAAACCGGAGGTATCCTGCTCCGTTAACCCCACGGTCCCAACAGAACAGTAAAGCACGGTCTTGCTTGCCACCTTTGCAACCGTTGTCGATTGCTCGGAGAAGTGTAGACGAGTGGCCAAAAGCTAGTTCTGATGATCTGGGAGAGTGGCCACAACCGCCCACACCTAGTGGGAACAAGAGTGGTGAAAGGTTGAAACTTGATTTGTCCTCGATTCAAAGGAACCCGGATAGGAATGTTGGGTTGGTGAAGAAGGATAGAATTGCTTTCTTTGGTAAGGAATGCTCAAAAGTTGCTGAACATGTGTATCTTGGTGGGGATGCTGTTGCTAGAGAGAGGGAAATTTTGAAGCAGAATGGGATTACTCATGTGTTAAATTGTGTGGGTTTTGTTTGTCCAGAGTATTTCAAGGCTGATTTTGTTTATAGGACTCTGTGGTTGCAGGATAGTCCATCAGAGGATATAACAAGTATTCTATATGATGTTTTCGATTATTTTGAAGATGTCAGGGAACAGGGTGGGAGGGTTTTTGTTCATTGTTGCCAAGGGGTTTCACGGTCCACTTCATTGGTGATAGCGTATCTTATGTGGAGAGAGGGCCAGAGTTTTGATGATGCATTTCAATATGTGAAGGCAGCGAGAGGGATTGCAGATCCCAATATGGGTTTTGCTTGCCAGTTATTACAGTGCCAAAAGAGGGTTCATGCTTTCCCTCTTAGCCCTAGTTCTCTTTTGAGGATGTATAGAATCGCTCCACACTCACCCTATGACCCTTTGCATCTTGTCCCAAGGATGCTGAATGATCCTTCACTATCTGCTCTGGATTCTAGAGGTGCCTTTATTGTTCATATACCTTCTTCAATATATGTCTGGATCGGTAGAAATTGCGAGGCTATCATGGAAAGGGATGCGAGAGGGGCGGTTTGCCAGATTGTTAGGTACGAAAGAGCTCTAGGACCAATAATAGTGGTTAAAGAAGGTGAAGAACCAGCTTACTTTTGGGATGCTTTCTCTTATTATTTACCTTTGATGGATAAATCTGCTAATGGAGGAGATAGTGGGGAATCCAGAACTAAGACTTTCCCTGGTGAGAGGAAAGTGGATGCATACAATGTTGATTTTGAGATTTTCCAAAAAGCCATCAAGGGGGGTTTTGTGCCTCCATTTGCGACATCAGAGAATGAACATGAAACCCATCTTCCTGCTAGAGAAAGCTGTTGGAGTGTGCTAAGGCGGAAGTTTGCCCCTGGTGACATGAAGGAGTTTGTCTCAGCACCGAAGATATTCCTTTCCAGGGTCTATTCAGACTCTATGATGATAGTGCACTCACCATCACCTTCTTCATCATCGCCATCATCATCTTCATCCTCTTCACCTCTGTATCTCTCTCCAGACTCAATCTCTTCTGATTCGAGCTCTAGCTCAAAGTACTTTTCAGAATCCTCGCAAGATTCTCCTTCAGCAGCATCATGTTCTCTTCCAGTATCGTCAACGTTGTCTAATTTATCTAACTTGTCTCTCACATCTAAATCTTCTTCCCAGCCATTATCGAACACTCCTAGATTTCATGGTGTCAGCATGTCCCGGCAATGTTCGCTGGCAGCTTCCTCACCGTCCAAAAAATATTCAATTTCACTTGCCGAGCGCAGAGGTAGCTTGTCCAAGTCTTTGAAGCTGCCAACAGTGACTGATAATACAAGGGTGAGCAATACACCTCCAAGTTCTCTTGCCAGCCATGAAGAGGGTGCCAGGATAAACGAGAAAACCTTCTCTTGGTGTGATTCAGATAGTTTAGACATTGTTTTTGAGTCCAAGGATAATGTTAAAAAAGGTAGACATTCAATTCAACAGTGCATGCCGAACATATCTCTGGATAGAGTAGCTAGTTCTGACTTACAGCACAGTGAAGCCTCCATTGTAAATAATTTTGATGAACTGGATAAAAATTGCCATGTCGAAGAAGGCTCAGGTTGTTCCATGTTGAATGGGATGGAGGAAAGTGTCGCTCTAAGTCATAACATAATGCAACCTTTGGTATGCCGCTGGCCCAGTTTAGAAAGGATTGCAGCATTGGGTACCGGTGATTTGGATCCTAAATCAGCCTTTGTCATTTTAGTGCCATCCAGAGGTATAGGCAGATGTGAGACTAGGATTCTATACTTTTGGGTAGGAAAATCTTTTTCTGATGAGAAAGGCCTGATTCAGTTAGATAGCGGCAGACTATTAGCAGATTCTGAACATATTGACTGGAGTCAAGCTGGTCATCGTGTTCTAACTCAAATGCATCTTCCGAAGGACGTCACCATTAAGGTATGAACTTGTATTTTGAACCTCAGGCAGCGTTACCTTTTGTTTGCAACTTTTGCAATGGCCTCTGATGTTTACTCTTTAGTTGCGTATTTGCCATCAAGATTCTCAAGTAAAATAGAATTGCTATTAAACTAAATCTTTTGTTCACAATCATCTTTCCTTTTTTTCTTCTGTGGTTAGTATAATCACTTGAAATTAGGTCACCTAAACATGAAAGTTGGTGATTAATATATGTAAGGGAAAGAACATATCAGTAGTTCTTTCTAAGTATCCTATTGAGAAGCTAAAGTTGTTTAAATCTTTGTCACTGGGACTGAGAAAGTGACGCAACCAAAGAATCTCATACAATTAGATCCTTTCTTTCCTTCCTTTTCCCTTCTCTCGTGCCATTGGGGCTTATCCTATATTTTTTGTGTGCCTTGATGGTTCCTTTCCTTAACTAATTCAATTATTTCCTATAAAGAGCCAGTAAATATTTGGATGTGGACACATTTGAGCAATAAGAGTGTAAGGCTGTGCTGATTTACTAGTCAAAAAGTTTTACTTTTTTTATGAAACTTAGTTAGGAAGAACAAATGGAAATTTGTGTGGAATGCTTTCAAGTTCATGGGAAAATCTCAACGAAATATTGATCTCCTTCCCTTTGGTGGATACTTCTATTGAAGCTTCTTGTCTTTACCTTAGCATCACCCACTTTTATGTTCATTGTGTTATCGCTGTTACTCAAGTTGGTGGTTGTTACTGTTTCTGCAACTCCATTTTTTTTCATTCTCTTATCCTCTGCCAACCATTGCTTGCATTCCTAACCATGCATTGGGGCCAAAATTTATTATTTATTTATCTTCTCGAATCCGAGAGAGTAGAACCATGCTCATAGTTTTGCGTCATAATTGCTTGTTATTGACAGGTGGTCAAAGAAGATGAAGAACCAGCAGAATTTCTTGCATTGTTGAGTGCATTGTAACAACACTGGAAAATGGAGGGTTCTGTAAATCAGAAGTTTAAACCTTCTTCCAATTTCTTCAGCTGCGCTCATTTTCAACACAAGTATTTAGGCATTAAAAACAATTCTCGCAGCAAAACAAGTGAGGTAATTAATGACCTTCTGTGAACTCAAAACTAGCAAGTATCTATGAGTTATTAAGTTTTATGTGGTTCTGCACTAGGGATGTAGCTTTTAGGAGGCCTTTTTTGCCACACTGCAGACTGTTAGCTAATTTATGGAGTTATTAAGTTTTATGTGGTTCTGCACTAGGGATGTAGCTTTTAGGAGGCCTTTTCTGCCACACTGCAGACTGTTAGCTAATTTATGGCCTTTTGTGACATCCAGTTGAAATAAGAACTGTGGGTGTTATGTGAGGCCAACAGTCCCTTGTTTGCTTATGATGTAGTGTTTTGATCTGATATGTGTTTGTCTAGCCTGGGCATTTTCTTTTGTTGTTGGGGGGGGGGGGGGGGGGGCCCCTTTAGGGGTAA
>Ga0307510_10011508_pt1 | contig 10509 bp, 9 predicted proteins | sample 12_EM_MG_FD_207224 | JGI IMG/M metagenome (GOLD analysis project Ga0307510, IMG submission 207224) | Populus trichocarpa ectomycorrhiza microbial communities from riparian zone in the Pacific Northwest, United States - 12_EM | ecosystem: Host-associated > Plants > Roots > Unclassified | place...
TCCAGTCCCTGGCCGTCCACCCGGCGCTCGCGGCTGAGCAGCTCCAGCAGTGCGCCGTCCTCACAGCCCACGTCCAGCACCCGTGCGCCCGGACGCACGAGGCGCAGGATTTCGCGGAAGTCCTCCCGCATGGCGCTCACAGCCCCCGCGCGTGGGCGGTGGCGTCGAAGAAGCCGCGCAGCGTGGTGTCGAGCTGCGGCTCATCGAGGAAGAAGGCGTCGTGGCCCTTGTCCGTCTCGATCTCGACGAAGCTGGCGCGGCAGCCGGCGGCGTTCAGCGCGCGGACCACGTCGCGGCTCTCGGAGGTCGAATAAAGCCAGTCCGACGAGAAGGAGAGCACGCAGAACCGCACCCCGCGCGCCTTGCGGAACGCCTCGGCCAGCACCCCGCCATGCTGGTTGGCCAGGTCGAAATAGTCGAGGGCGCGGGTGATGTAGAGGTAGGAGTTGGCGTCGAAGCGGTCGACGAAGCTGGTCCCCTGGTGGCGCAGGTAGCTTTCCACCTGGAAGTCGGCGTCGAAACCCCAGGAGAGACCGTCGCGCTGCAGCTCGCGGCCGAATTTGCGTTGCAGGGCCTGCTCGGAGAGGTAGGTGATGTGGGCGGCCATGCGTGCGACCGCGAGGCCCTTCTCAGGCCTGACGCCGGCCTTCTCATAGGCGCCGCCGCGCCAGTCGGGGTCGGCCATGATCGCCTGGCGGCCGACTTCGTGGAAGGCGATGTTCTGGGCGGAATGGCGCGCGGCCGCGGCGATGCAGACGGCGCTGAACAGCTTCTCGGGATAGTCGGCCGCCCACTGCAACACCTGCATTCCGCCCATGGAGCCGCCGACCACGGCCAGCAGGGTCGGGATGCCCAGCGCCTCGATCAGCATGGCCTGGGCGCGCACCATGTCGGCGATGGTGATCACCGGGAAGGCGAGGCCATAGGGATCGCCGGTCTTCGGATTGGTCGAGGCCGGGCCGGTCGAGCCCATGCAGCCGCCGACCACATTGGTGGAGATGATGAAATAGCGGCCCGGATCCAGCGGCAGGCCGGGGCCGATCACCTTGTTCCACCAGCCGGGCTTGCCGGTCAGCGGATGGATCGAGGCGGCGTGCTGGTCGCCGGTCAGCGCGTGGCAGACCAGGATCGCGTTGGTCTTGGCCTCGTTCAGCGTCCCGTAGGTCTTGTAGGCGATCTCGACCGGATCGAGGCGGGCGCCGGAATCCAGGCGCAGGCCCTTGCCGGCCGGGGAGCGCCACGTCCCCCCGTCCGTTTCGATCGCAGGGCTGGCGGCGGCCGTCGCGGTCATGGCGCCTTAGGACCGCCAACCCCATTGCCTGTCAATGCTGGGCTTCGCAGTCGGCGCGGGCGCGGCTATGAGGTGGAGGTCAGGGTGGAGCTTAGATGGACCGGCTGATCCTCTTGCGGCACGGAAAAGCCGAACCGGAGTCCGCCAGCGGCGAGGATTTCGACAGGCGCCTGGCGCCGCGCGGCCTGCGCGAGTCCGCGGCCATGGCCGAGATATTGGCCGGGATGGGCTTCAGCCCGGAGTTGGTGCTGGTCTCGCCGGCTGCGCGCACCCGCGACACCTGGGCGGCGGCGGAGGCCGCTTTTCCCGGCGCCAGGGTCTCGTTCGGCGAGGACCTCTATCACGCGGGCTCCGAGGAGGTCCGGCGCTGCGCCGCGGCCGCCGGCGCCCAGGCGACGACCGTGATGGTGGTGGGCCACAATCCCGGCCTGCAGGAGCTGACCGTCCGCCTGCTGATGGAGGGCCACGCGCCGTCGTCCCTGATCGCCAAGGCGCAGTCGCGGTTTCCGACCGCGGCGGCGGCGGTCTTCCTGTTCGACGACAACGGCCGGCCAAGCTACGACGGGCTGTTCTTCCCGGAGCGCGGCGATTGAGGATCTACAAGATCCTGCCGCGTTGGGAGTGGGACGCGGCCCTGGCGGCGCGCCGGTTCGACGGCTCGGCGGTCGACCGCGCGGACGGCTTTATCCATTTTTCCACCGCCGAACAGGCGCAGGAGACCGCGCGGCGACACTTCGCGGGCCAGGACGACCTGCTGGTGCTGGCCGTCGAGGCCACGGACCTGGGCCACGCCCTGCAATGGGAGCGCTCGCGCGGCGGCGCGCTCTTCCCGCACCTCTACGCACATCTGGACACCGCCCTGGTGCGTGAGGTCTGCGAGGCCCCCCTGGGCGAGGACGGCGTTCCGGCGCTCGGCGATCTCGCGTGATCCACGGCCTGGCGACCCGGGCGCTCCGCACGCTCGATCCGGAGGACGCGCACGGATGGGCGATCCGCGGCCTGAAGATGGGCCTGGGCCCCGTGGGCGGTCGCGACGATCCGATCCTGGCTGGAACCCTGGCCGGCCTGCCCCTGCCCAACGTCGTGGGCCTGGCGCCCGGGTTCGACAAGGACGCCGAGGTGTCCGGCCCCATGCTGCGCGCCGGCTTCGGCTTCGTGGAGTGTGGCACGGTCACGCCGAAGCCGCAGGCCGGCAACCCGCGTCCGCGGCTCTTCCGGCTCAGCGAGGACCGGGCGGTGATCAACCGCATGGGCTTCAACAACAAGGGCCTCGAGGCCTTCGCCGCCCGGCTGGCGGCGCGCGGCCCGGGCGTGGTGGGCGCCAACATCGGCGCCAACAAGGACTCCGACGACCGCATCGGCGACTATGTCACGGGCCTGCGCCGCCTCTGGGGCCTCGCCAGCTATTTCACCATCAACATCTCCTCGCCCAACACGCCGGGCCTGCGGGCCCTGCAGACCAGGGCGGCGCTGCAGGACCTGCTGGGCCGCCTCGCCGAGGTCCGGGACGGCCTGCCGGCCTCCGGCGCCGTACCGATGTTCCTGAAGGTGGCGCCCGATCTCGAAGCCGGCGAGGTGGAGACCATCGTGGAGACCTCGTTCACCCACGGCCTGGCCGGGATCATGGTCTCCAACACCACCGTCTCGCGCCCGCCGCTCAAGTCGCGGTTCCGCGAAGAGGCCGGCGGCCTCTCCGGCGCGCCGCTTACGGGGCTCTCGACCCGGGTGCTTGGCGAGTTCGCCCAGGCGACGGCGGGCCGCATCGCGCTGGTGGGCGTGGGCGGCGTGGGCTCGGGCGCGGACGCCTATGCGAAGATCCGTGCCGGCGCGTCGGCGATCCAGCTCTACTCGGCCCTGGTGTTCGAGGGCCCGGGGCTGGCGACCCGGATCAAGCGCGAGCTGGCCGCCCGACTGCGCGCCGACGGCTTCGCGTCCGTCCAGGACGCAATCGGCGCAAGCTGAGCCTTAGGGCGCATGGTCGCGTTGCCGAAGCCGTCGCGCTGGATTACGGGTGGCGGCATGGCCGACGGCCCCACGCCCCAGGAGCATTCCAGGCCCAAGAGGCCCCGCTTCTTCTGGCCGGGCGGCCTTTCTGCGCGCCTGCTGACGCTCACCATCCTCTTTGGGGTCATGGCCGGCGCCTGCGCGGTGCCGCCGGCGCTGGCGGCTTTCGAGGAGCAGTGGCTGCTGGATCGCATTCGGGCGGGGGAGCTGGCGTCGCTGGCGCCGGACGTCGCGCCGAACCGCAAGGTGTCCGATCAGATCGCGGCGCAGCTCCTGAACGGCGCCGGCGTCGCGCGAGTGGCGATCCAGACCGACGGCATGCGCCGGCTCGTGCTGGGCGGCCCGCCGCTCAAACAGACCCCCTACCTGGTGGACCTGCGCGACCAGGCCCTGGCCTCGTGGCTCGTCGCGCCCTTCCAGACCCTGGCGGGCGGCGAGGGCCGGATGGTGCGGGTGGTGGCCGAGCCGCGGTTCCGGCGCGGCGACTTCGTGGACATCGTCGCCCCCGACGCCGAGCTGAAGAAACTGCTGTGGGCCAACCTGTGGCGCCTGGTGCTGGTGACGGCGCTGGTCTCCAGCGCCGCGGGCGGGGTGGTCTATCTGTCGCTGAACTTCTTCCTGGTGCGACCGATGCAGCGGATCACCCGCGCCATGGAGCGGTTCCGCGCCGATCCGGACGACCCCGCCGCCCAGGTGCCGCTCTCAGGCCGCCGCGACGAGATCGGCCGCGCCGAGGCCGAGCTCGACCGCATGCAGGCCGACCTGCGCGTGGCGCTCAACGCCCGCGCCCGCCTGGCCGCGCTGGGCGAGGCGGTGGCCAAGATCAACCACGACCTGAAGAACATGCTGACCAGCGCCCAGATCGCCTCCGAACGGCTGGCGGCGCTGAAGGACCCCAAGGTCAGCCAGGCCTTGCCGCGGCTCGAACGCGCGCTCGACCGCGCGGTGAAACTGGCCTCGGGCGTGCTGGCCTACGGCAAGACCCAGGAGGCCGCGCCGGAGCCGCGCGAGGCGCCGCTGGCCGCCGCGGTGCAGGTCGCCGCGGAGGAGGCCCGTCTGGCCGAGAACGGCGTGCGCCTCTCCTGCAAGATCGCCGCAGGCGAACAGGTCAACGCCGATCCGGATCAGCTGCACCGCATCCTCGTCAACCTGCTGCGCAACGCCCGCGAGGCCATGGAGCATCAGGAGGGCCGCACCAAGGCCGGGCGCATCGAGGTGACGCTCGCCCGCGCGGAGAACACCAGCCTGGTGCGGGTCGCCGACAACGGTCCCGGCGTGCCGGAGCGGGCGCGCGAGCGCCTCTTCCAGCCCTTCGCCGGCTCCGGCCGCCCGGACGGCGCGGGCCTGGGCCTGGCCATCGCCCGCGAGCTGGCCCAGGGCCACGGCGGGGACCTGACCCTGGTCGGGACCTCCGAAAAGGGCTCGACCTTCGAGCTGCGCCTGCCGGGCGCGCCGCCGCCGGCGCGCGCGCGCCGTGCGCCGAAGAGTTCGGCCTAGCTAGTACCCCTTGGCCACGCCCTCGCGCCGCGGGTCCGCCCCGCCGCGCAGGCCGCCCGACGTCACCTCGACGCCGTGCAGGCCCGAGCCTTCTCCGAAGGGGCCGCCCTGCAGCTTCACGCCCTTGGCCGCCAGCTGCTCCACCACGCCCGGCGGATATTTCGCAGGTTCGGAGGCGTAGAAGCTCCCGATGCCGATCAGGTTGGGCAGGGCCACCGTCTCCTGCATGGGCAGCTTCCAGTCGAGCACGCCGACCAGGCCCTTCAGGACGAAGGCGATGATCGACGGGCCGCCCGGTGAACCCACCGCGGCCACCAGCCGGCCCTGCCGGTCCAGCACGATGGCCGGCGCCATGGACGAGCGGGGCCGCTTGCCGCCGGCCACCGCATTGGCCGCCGGGACGCCGTCATAGTCCTTGGGCTCGAAGGAGAAGTCGGTGAGCTGGTTGTTGAGGAAGAAGCCCCCGACCATGCGGCCGTCGCCGAAGACGCTCTCGACGGTCGTGGTCATGGAGACGGCGTTGCCGTCCGCATCGACGATGACGAAGTGGGTGGTGCCGCCGGGCTCCTTGGTCTGGTCGACGCCGCGGACGCCGGCCCCCTTGGGACTGCCCGGCTTGGGCGGCGGGCCGGCGGTGGTCGGGTCGATCAGCTTGGCGCGCGCGTCGAGGTAGTCTTTGGCCAGCAGGCCTTCCATCGGCACGTCGACAAAATCCGGGTCGCCGTAATAGCGGTCGCGGTCGGCGTACATCAGCCGGCTCGCCTGGCTGAACAGGTACCAGCCCTGGGCGTCGTTGGGGTGCTTGCCGATGTCGGTGCGCTCGAGGAGGCCCAGGCCCTCCAGCACCGCCGGGCCGCCGGACGGCGCAGGCGGCATGCAGACCACATAGACGCGATAGGGGCGGCAGACCGCGGGCGTCGCCTTGGGCTTGTAGCCGGCCAGGTCCTTGAGCGTCATGGTCCCGGGCATCGGGCCCTGGGCCAGCTTGGCGACGATGTCCGCGGCGATCGGGCCTTCCAGGATCGCCTTGGGACCCTCGGCGGCGACCTTGCGGAGGGTGGCGGCGTAGGCCGGGTTCTTCCAGGTCTCGCCGGCCTGGACCCTTGTTCCGTCGGGCTTGCCGAAATAGGCGATGGCGTCCGGGGTCTTGGCCTGGGCGGCGTTGCTGGCGGCGGCGGCCGCCATGCGGCCGGGCGTGGCGAAGCCCTGGTCGGCCAGCCGCTCGGCGTCGCCGAAAAGCTCGGCCCATTTCAGCTTCCCGTGCTGGCCCTGGGCCAGGTAGAGCATGGCGATGGCCCCCGGCACGCCGGCCGAACGGCCGCTGGTCATGGCCACGGCGCGGGGCAGGGGCTTGCCGTCGGGGCCCAGGAACATGTCCGGCGTGGCGCCGGCCGGCGCGGTCTCGCGGCCGTTGTAGGCGGTCACCTTCTTCGTCCTGGCGTCGTAGTAGGTCATGAAGGCGCCGCCGCCGAGGCCGGAGCTCTGCGGCTCCACCAGCCCCAGCACCGCCTGCACGGCCACCGCTGCATCCACCGCCGAGCCGCCGGCCTTCAGCACCTTCAGGCCCGCGTCCACCGCCATCGGATTGGCCGCGGCCACCATGGCGTGGAAGCCGGGACTTGGCGGCGGCGCGGCGGCGGCCGGGGCGGCGAACAGGGCCGCCAGGGCCAGGGGCAGGAAACGCTTGAGGACGGTCATGCAGGTAAGAGCTCTGGTGCAGCTGGACCCCACCTATAGGGACGCCGCGCGTGGACAACAAACGCGGTGTCGAGCGACCTCGGCCGGCATGGCGACAACGCCGCCCTGCGCGCACCGGCGCCCGTAATCTGACCATCGGCGCGCCGGGCCTGAGCGCGCCGCGTCTGCGCCGTGGACGTCCCAGCCGGCCCACCCGCCCAAATCGGCCGTTTGAGCGGGGAGAGGCGCACTGCTAGCCTCGCTGCAGGTCTGGGTAGTGGGAGGCTTGGGATATGGCGACGTGGAAGAACCTCGCGCTCTGCGCGGGCGTGGTGGGGATCGCGGGCGCGGCCTTCGCGCAGCCGGCGGGCAAGGGCGGGGGCCAGAAGGTCACCGGGCCCATCGCCACCTACTGGATGAGCGCGGCCACCCAGACGGGCTTCGGCATGCCGGGCGCCGGCGGCGCGGGCGCCAAGCCCTCTATGTCCCAGCTCATGGGCATGATGCGCGGCGGCGGGGCGGCGCAGCACAGCCTGACCCTGCAACTCGGCTCCTCGCAGAAGGCGCCCGGCCCGCAAGCCGAGCACCTGCCGCCGGACGGCCTTCGCGCCGGCCAGAGCCTGCCGCTGGTCACGCCCCAGGCCGCGCCTGCCCCCGAGCGCACCGACGAGACGCCGCAGATCCCGCGCGAGTATCAGAAACCGCGCGGCCGCATGCTGATCTTCTGGGGCTGCGGCGAGCACGCCAAGCCGGGCCAGCCGATCGTCATCGATTTCGCCCAGATCACCGCCGGCAAGCTGCCCGCGGGCATGGAGGCTCTGAGCCGGGGCCTGGGCGCGCGGCCGATGCAGCCGCCGTCGCCCGGCCGCAACGCCACCTATGGCGACTGGCCCAACGCCAGGAGCCGCGCGACCGTGCCGCCCGAGGGCTCGCTGGTGGGCGACCATGTGGTGCAGGGCAACTATAGCCCCGAGATCAGGTTCGCGCTCAACCCGGCCCAGGACTTCCTGGGCCCCCTGAACCTGACCACCAACGCCAAGACCGCATCGGGCGCGGCCCAGCTCGGCTGGGGCCCGGTCTCCGGCGCCCAGGCCTATCTCGCGGTGGCCATCGGCGGCGGCCAGAACGAGACCATGGTGATGTGGACCTCCTCGGAGGCCCAGGCTGCGGCCTTCGCCATGCCTGATTATATCTCGCCGGGCGATCTGGACCGGCTGGTCGCCAGCCGCGCCCTGATGGGTCCGCAGACCACCGCCTGCACCGTGCCCAAGGAAGTGGTTGACGCCGCGCCCGCGGCGCTGGTCCAGATGACAGCCTATGGTCGCGAGGCCAACTTCGTCTATCCGCCCCGGCCCAGCAATCCGAAGGAGGCTTGGAACCAGCAGTGGCAGGTGAAGGTCCGCTACCGCTCGGCCACCGGCGGCCTGCTCGGCCAGGTCATGCCCGGCATGGGCGGCGACGAGGACAATCCGCGCCGGCGCGGCGCGCGCGGGGCGCAGCAGGAGCAACCGCCGCAGACCCCGGCCGACGCCAAGGCCGAACGCCGCAAGGCGATCATGAAGGGCCTCGGCGGCGCGCTCCTCGGCATCCCCAACTAGGGCCGACGGCGGCCGGGCGAAATTTCCCGGTCGCCGGGTTGCGCTTTCGAATATCCGCGACTAGGTTCCGCGCCCTCGCCACCAAGCGATGCGCGCCCGTAGCTCAGCTGGATAGAGCATCAGACTACGAATCTGAGGGTCGGACGTTCGAATCGTTCCGGGCGCGCCAATTTCTTTAAGAAAATCAACAACTGTACCCAGGGCCGGGGCCCTGAAGTGATCCCTGCCTGTCAGACTAGGACACATCGTTCAGAGAGGTCCACCGGCGCCTCGTCGGTAGGTGCTGGTCATTCGGCCGAGTACAGGCCACGAAGATGTTCTTGGTACGTTCTGGCGAGGCTCATGAGGACAGGCGCAGCCGACTTCCACTTTCCGGTGCTCGGCTTCACGCCGGACCGGGAGATCTGGGGATTTCCGGATCTCAACACGCTCACGTCCTGCGGGCGCCGGACGCTGAAGGACAATATGCAGTCCGGGATGGAGCTCATCGACGTGGATGGGCGCCGTTGGGTGGTTCGATCCGTTTGTCGAACAGGGCGGGCCGAGCCCCTGCTGCGCTGGCTCTTCTCGTGCGTGCTCTCTATGCCGCAATCGCGCATCGAGCATGAATTGGATGCGATGGATCCGGTCACGCTGGAGGAGGTCAAGGCCAGAGCCTGTGCCGCGATGGAGGCCTTTCCCCAAGACTATTGTGACGCGGACGAACTGGAGACCGTCTTCCCTGAGCGGCTTAGAAGCGTCCGCGCGGCGCAAAATATCGCGGCGATCCATGACCTGCTCGGATTGGACAGCTTCATGGCCTACTAGGCGCCGGGCTTGCGTCGCCGACGTCGCGGGGATCAGCTGCAGTGCAGCGAGGCGCCGCGCGACTGCCGAGTCACTGCGCACCTAGACCAGGCGCCGGAACCCGCGCTCGAAGTAGAGCAGGGGATCGGCGTCGCGGGCGTGGGCCTGCGAGACGTCGAGGATGAACACCGTGTGGGTGCCGCCGTCGATACGGCTGCGGATGGGCCCCGTGAAGGCGGCCAGGGCGTCCGGCCGTTGCGGCGGGATGCGCGGATCGAGCGTCCAGCCGCTATCGGCGAAGCGCTCCGAGGCGCGGTGGCCGCTGGCGAAGCGCTCGGCTTCCTCGCGATCGGCCTCGTCCAGCAGGGAGACGCTGAGCGTCCCGGCCGCCAGCAGCGCGGCGTGCGCGCCGGCGGCCTTGCGGACGCAGAACAGGATCCGCGGCGGCTGGGTCGAGAGGCCTGTCAGGGAGCTGACGAGCAGCCCCCGGGGCTGGCCGTCCGCCCAGCAGGCGACGATCGCCACGCCGGACGCCAGTTTGGCGAGGCCGTTGCGGAAGGCGACCTCGTCCGCCGGCCGCGGGGCCCAGGGCGTGGGCTCCCGCGAAAAGGCGATGGCGCGGTTCGCCATGGGACGGGCCTAGCTCGCGGCCCGGACCCGACGCGCGTCGCGCTCGGCCACCAGCTGGCGGACCAGCGGGATCAGGTCGGCGCCGTAGGCGACCGCGTCGTCCAGCGGATCGAAGCCGCGGATCAGGAAGGTGGTGACGCCCAGGTCGTAGTAGTCGAGCAGGGCCTCGGCCACCTGCTCCGGCGTGCCGACCAGGCCGGTGGAATTGCCTGAGGCGCCGGTGACGGCGGCGACGCCGGTCCACAGGCGCTTGTCCAGGCGCGCGCCTTGCTTCGCAGCGTCCAGCAGGCGCTGCGAGCCGGCGTTGGGCGGCGCATGGTCGCTGGTCTTCAGGCCCGCCCCTTCGCGAAGGGCGACGGTCTGGGCGACGATGTCATCGGCCCGCTTCCAGGCCGCCGCCTCGGTCCCGGCCAGCACCGGGCGCAGCGAGAGCGAGAAGCGGGGCCGGCGGCCATGTTTCGCGGCGGCGGCGCGCACGCGGGCGATCGCCTCGCGCACCTGGGCCTGGGTCTCGCCCCACAGGGCGTAGATGTCGGCATGCTTGCCGGCGACCGGGATCGCCTCGTCCGACGAGCCGCCGAAATAGACCGGGATGTGCGGTTTCTGCAGCGGCTTCACCGCGCCGAAGCCCTGGACCACGTCGTAGTACTCGCCCTTGTAGTCGAACGGCTTTTCGCTGGTCCACTCCTGGCGCAGGACGTCGAGGTACTCGTCGGTGCGGGCGTAGCGTTGCGCCTTGGTCAGGTGGTCGCCGTCCTTCTTCATCTCGTCGTCCGAACCGCCGGTGATGATGTGGACGGCGACGCGGCCGCCGGTGAACTGGTCGAGCGTGGCCAGCTGGCGGGCGGCCACGGTGGGGGCAGTGAAGCCAGGCCGGTGGGCGATCATGAAGCCCAGGCGATCCGTCACCCCGGCGGCGTGGGCCACCACCAGCTGGCTCTCCGGCGAGGTGGAGCCGAAGGCCACCAGGGCGCGGTCGAAGCCGCCGGCGTCGTGGGCCCTGGCGACCCGTTCCACATAGCTGAC
>Ga0307510_10011509_pt1 | contig 10508 bp, 14 predicted proteins | sample 12_EM_MG_FD_207224 | JGI IMG/M metagenome (GOLD analysis project Ga0307510, IMG submission 207224) | Populus trichocarpa ectomycorrhiza microbial communities from riparian zone in the Pacific Northwest, United States - 12_EM | ecosystem: Host-associated > Plants > Roots > Unclassified | place...
GAGTAGGACTGATAGGTATCCCAACCGCCTTACTAAAAAACTCCACAATCTCGTCGTCGATATGCGGCCTCCCAGTGAGTAATATTCGAATGTTTGGTGATGCCCGGGCAATTTCCTGCAGTGACCCAAGGAGCTCCCGTCGGTGTTTCGGAGCCAACTCGTCTAAAGCGTCGATACATATAAATATCCGCTGCAGCGATGCAATTGTCTTCTTCAGAATCTCTACCACATCGAGAAGCCGGAGGCGTCGGCCGCCAAACTCTTTTTCGCTCTTCCGAAAAGCCTCCTGTATATGCTCCGGGATTCCTCCTCTGCTGGCAAGTTGCTTGAGGGTAGCGCCTAACATGTTTGTGGTGGACTGTTCCTGCTGTGTAAGGAAATCGCAGTAGAGTCCCACTACAGCAATGTCTTTCCCCACAACCTGATCACACAGGCTATCAATCACTAGGGAACTATTATTCGCTAAATTGTTAGTGACATCTACATTGCCTTTCTCTCAATAAGAGGCCTTCCTACCTGAGATATGTTTTCCCCACTCCTGGATTCCCATAACAGAACAGCACCGGCTCAATGCAACCATCTTCCGCATCACGCCATTTTCTGAACTCGTTGGTTTCTAGTGCCCAGTTTCCCACACTATCGAGTCGGTCGCTTTGCACACCCTCATGCCGTTGCTGCGGTTCGAGTGGCGATAGCCACTGTAGAATTTGGCGCCTCTCAGCGTCCTGTCCTGGATTGATGTTGACAATGTTATTGTAGTTGGTCAACGCGTTGAACGAGTTGACATTGCCGATGGCCTGTTGGCGCCCGGACAGCATTTGGGCTAGAGTTAATTATCTGAATATCGTTTTTCGTGAGAGACAGGGAGGGATCGTGTGCGAGGAGATTTTGGCTTTTCTCGGGGGTTCGAGGGAGTCTCTGGGACCCGGGGGGAGATGAGGCAGCAACCTATGAGGTGTCGGTGTTACACAAGTATGCGCTGGGCCAATTATTCTCTCTTTTTTTGGAAAGAAGGCTGCAGTCAGTACAGCACGGGACTTGTCCGCATATTATCGGCCTCGGATCTCAGCGAATAAAATGATCAAATGTTTGCATGAAAAACACCGCCTCCCCCCACTTCCACTCGGCATCATCGCCGGCAATTCAGAGTGCATCACAGCGCAGCCCAGTATTAATACCAGTACCTTAAGATCTGGAATAATTGAACCTCGCGCGCTAAGACATCCAAAACTCCCTCTCTCGGATAGGGGGACAAAAAGACTGCGAAAAGTGACTACCTCAGCCCCAGCTTGAGACAAAAAAATGTGCCGGACCTTAAGGTAATGATATGATACAAGTACTTGTACAAGGGACAGGCATAAAAAAGTGGTACGCTGCAGGGGTGGGGTGGGTTGATTTTGGTCAGAATTCTGGTACGCGGCAACCGAACCACACTCAGACAGAAAATACCTTCAGATGGTAAAGTACATCTTAAACCGCATCCTTTACCATACAGTTACCAACTCCAAGGGGTAAGTATTTTGAACCAACACTCCTGTGTGCAAGAAAATAAATGGGTAAGGATGACAGAGCAGGGTAGCCTCTACACATATATCCAAAAAGAATATTAATTTCTTGAATAAGCCACTGGGCTTTAAAGCCCACTTATCATAAGGACAGCATTAAACATGGTCCCAGTTTAGAGGTTCAGGTGCCCTCTTAGCAGACACCTCTTAGGGTTTGATTTGATAGTAAATGTGTTAGAGTAGAGGTCATCTTCATCACTCATATATAATTTCCTTTATCAGTTGCATAGCATGGGAAGAAACATGGATTCTCTTAAAGTTTCCCTTCTCAAGTGTACCACCGCTTCTGAGACATTAGTTATGCACTGTACCACTTTTTTATGCCTGTCCCTTGTACAAGGGTCTACCATGAATTCATGGTACAGAGCAGGGATCAGAGGATGGAGAGCAGTGGTACGGCGCTTGTCCGAGGGTACCATAGTTTTGTCTAAACCAGAGCTTTTGAATCTAAGATATTACATGAGAGAAAATTCACAAAAGTCCAAACTCTTCATAGAACTACTGAACATAGTAAGGACACCATTTCTATGTAAAAATATCCACTCGACCCTCAACCCTTCAAGAGCAGTAGGCAGTTGAACTTTTGGATTTCGCCAAGACTTGGTTTTCCCACCAAAAACAACCATCCTGACACAGTTTTAGGTAGAGTTTTATTCCCTACTACTATTCCCAGAATTTATATCATTTTAGGTTCCAATAGAAGTCAAGTAGTCTACATCTTTTCTGAACATTCTATGAAGTTGTCTTATTTTTTATTCTAATATTGGTGCTGGAATAAGTGGCCATTCATAGCATAAAATTGCCTGAACACATTCTTCCCTCGGTGTTCCAAAGTTGCCTTTACAACCGAGAGTGACCACCCCGGCTCTGTACCATGTTTTCATGATATACCCTAGTACAACACTCGCATAGTACCGGTACTCGAGTACTGTATCATAAACTGCCCACCGTATTATCCGAACACAGGGATCTCGTTCTGCCTCTTTTTACCCCTTCAAAGCGCTCGCAGACCCAGCTTATACGGTTTAGCTTCTAGTAGACTACTCGTCGAAATCAGAGATTGCCCTCACTCCAAGTACTTAAAAACCAACAGCACCCTCTCCCTATTTATTCCCGCGTAAACTTCTCTCTTTTTCCTTCTTTCAGCAAAGCCAAGTATAGATAATGCCTAGTGAAAGACACAAGCTCAGCAGACACCGGACAGATGCAGCTAAGATAAACACACGATGCCGAAATAAAATCCATGCGATACCATACTAACTCGGCACCTCAGTACCCGGTCAAATCGCTCTCCTCAAACGCCCTCCTAGCATTACTCGAGTATACACTGCATAAACAAGAAACCAATCACTACAGTCGCCAACACAAACCCCCAACGACTCTCCCGAATCCCCAAAAAAAGAAGTGGATTCCCTCATTCATTCCTTCAATACAAAAAGAGCCCAAAACAAAAAAGTCCTCACAGATTTCTTTCCTTGACAAGGCATCACAAAGACTCCTTCCACCCCCCACACAACTACAGCGAAAACTTCCAACTCAAGGTATCATCCCTTAAACACACCCAACCACACACAACCCATCACTGGCAAATACCCTACTGGACTATATCATACTACCGGTGTCCTTACGACACCGTGCGCTCCCGTTCTGGAACCGGTTGGCCCCGCCAGCCATATTAAACCCACCTCCATCCCTCCCTATGTTAGCTTTTATGCAGTAATATTGACAGCATCTTCGAATCCTCGCCAACTACCACAGACCCCAATGGCACAGCACCCAGAGACCCCGCCACAATTACATAATGGCCCCGAAGGGCTAGCCCTATGGAGGAAACCTTGGTTAAATATGAAATGCTAGAGTATCCTTTGTACGGTCGCCACAGAGGCTGCCCCATCTGTGATAATATTAAGATAGTGCACTTGAGTACAAGTTATTGATTAACGGGCAGATAGGTGAGCCATGGAGAGGTGGAATGATGTGATAGAGGATGTTGGAAATCCTACTGGTATTGTTCTTTTTTTCTTTTTTTCCCGAACAGAGAGAATTTTGACTACGAAAATATAACTATCGTGTGTGTGCGTGAGTTCTAAAGAGCTTTCTCGAGTGGTGCGTGCTATACTCCCGGGCACAGGCCACTACAAAATGCACCCCGCCGGACTCCCGAAAAGTAATAATCACAACATCTCACTCGGTTGCTAGCTTACTGGTATTTATTGACTGGTGCGCCGGGCACGCGAAAGCGCGATCATGGATCTGCCCCACAAGTGCATAAACTCCAAAGGTAAATAACTGGACCGGTTCCGGAGCACGAACACGTTTCTAAACCTTTGACAATCACTTGGAGTAGGATCATTGTAATTTCAATTTCACCGCCACAATCGACTAACTGGGTAACACCACAAACGACCGAGTAGGAGAGCCCCGCAACTTAATCTACCAGGACACTCTGGATTTGATGCTCTCGTTTTGAAGAACTCTATACGCTGGTTAATAAAACAGGACGTAGAAGGAAGAAAATAAGGACTTACTCAATCCAATAATTATCGGGATCCAGAATAAACGCCGCATTCTTGGTCCTCCCTTCGGTAAGTCTCTTCTTCCAATTAACATTCAAGTCCTCGAACCTAGCGCAGGCAGCGTCAAGGTCGTCGACAGATATGCAAAGGTTCTACCTCCCATTTTAGCCCCCATCCTCGCCTTCCCCGCACCCGCAAAGAGAGAACAAACCCCAAACCCCTGCGGCTCGTCATTCCCATTATGATACTTGAACCCCTCCTCCTTCTCAGTGCCGTAATTCCACGTAAGTTCCACGAGCCCCTCCCTATCCGCCAGGGGGTTCCCCTCACCCCTGTAATCCCGCTCCTCTCCCTCCCTCCCGTAGCCCAAAAAGTAAAGATTGAATCTAGCTTCGGGCTGCTCGATCGTCCTGAGATGACACATCCCCAGCACGGAGCGGTAGAATTGCATAGACTTTTCCACATCCTTTACGCGGAGCATCGTGTGGTTGAAGCGGTAGACGTCCAGATTAGTGGAGGCAGATGCAGGGTCTGATTGCCTTTGGCCGATGATCTCGACCCAGTACCCGTCGGGGTCTAGTGCGAAGGCTATGTTCTTCATACGCCCATCTGAGAGGCGTTTTTGGAAGGAGACGTTGTTAGATTCGAGCCTTCCGCAAGCCTTTTCGAGGTGGTCAACGGAGATGCAGCTGTTCACTAAATTAGTCCAACCACATATTAAGACTTGCTCAGGATGCGCTAAACTTACATATGTCCGAACCTTACACGAGCACACCAGTCAGCCTGCACTCAACCAACCAAGTAGTCAAGAAACATATCTCTATGCGGCTCCACGTTCCCAGTGTTAACCTTGTAATTGTCGTCATTCTCCGTCCCATCTATCCCACCACCGGCCACCCCCAGTCAGCTAACCCCCAGCCACAATTATTATTATTTTTTAAAAAAAGAACCGAACAGGGTACTACAATTATGTGTAAGCTCCAGAATCCCCTCCCGATCCGTCAAGTGCCTGCCAGCACTCTCGGCACCCGGGCTATCGAAGGCAAGAAAGTAGAGGGAAAATTTGGCCTCTTCAAAGTCCTTCTTGTGGATGAGCTTCATGCCAAAGTTGTTTTGGTAGTATTCCACTAGTTGATTGCTTTGTTAGCGCTCGCATTCCGTATGTTACGGGAGGGTACCAATACGGACCGCTCCTCTTCGGATCTTTTACCCGAAGCCTAAACAAACCCCCCTTATCAGTAACTGCAGTATACAGCTAGAGAAAGAGGGGAACGGAAGGTACATGGTATGGTTCATCTTGTACAAAGATGTATTTGTCGCCATGGAGACTGTTCGATATTGGTATCTGGCCAAAGGCTTTAGCGAATTGAACGCATTCCTGAACATAGCGAGTGTATAATACTCTTTATGGGAAGTTGGATTGTTTTTTCGTGTTGCAAAATGCGGTGCGGGGTTGGGACGGAGATAAAACCTAATCCTTACAGCAAACGTCATTTTAAGCAGGCACCATGATAACAATGATACCCGTGACGACATTACTAACCCCAAAAATCTAATCTAGACTATGCCTACTCAAGCAACCCACATCACTCAGCAATGAATTTAGTGGGAAAGGTCTTTTATTCCCAAAATACAGTACTGTCAGACCAGTAGATAGCTCTTCTTTAATTTCGTTATTGTTGTAGATTACGTAGCTTTTTACGTAGCCACGCAAGTGAGCAGTTTTGGTGAATGGGCTTTTGTTAGTTAATTAGTGTGGAAGACTCCTTAGAGGGACGGAGGTCAAGTGTAGATTTTCTTCAGTTAATGGGAACCGTCCATCATTCATCATCCATCATCACTTTTCTGAGGGCTGATCACTTCAGTTTATTGTAACCATCAGTGTTCGGCTTTCAGCTTGAATGTATCAATTTCAGTTTCTTTCATTTTCTTTTGCTAGTGACCCCCACCGGAACCGTCAACCGTCAAGATTGCCAACACCCACGAAAGAACGCCTACCGGGGAAGACCCGCCACAGTACTGTACAATACTCTCAGGCACGCGAACGGACTCACAGGCAAGTGCGCGGCCACTCGGTAAACATCGTGTATGTTTGATGTAGTGAATTCAGTAGCATTTGTATGATAGACGAAGCGGTATTTCAGGGGGAAAATGAGCAGGGAGAGGAAACAACCACTACATCCCCAATCAACCACCAACCTCTTTTGTTTTTCTCCACAGCTTCAATCTCACTTCCCCCGGCGACTGTGAACCGGAAAAGCGAATCGACTTGACCTGCTTCCCGGAACGCCTGGAAACTAAAGGAGCCATTGACAATACGGTAGTAGGCCACCTACAACCAATGAAGCGAGTACCTTCCAAACACGCCCTAACCGACAGAAACGCTACCAGACTCAGCCCTATCCAAATGCTCCACCGAAAAAATTTGTATATAAATTGGCATAAAAAATATTACAGCATAACAACACCAACGCCGCTACCTCTTTCCTGGTCGACATTCTTCTTCTCATCGATTCCCCCATTGATGAACGAGGTTCTCCAGTTGAAGAGATAGTAATGCAGTGATCCATCGCCAGCTCCAAACTTTTGTTCTTCAAGGAAGAGGGTATTATCGAGCAAGGTAAGAGCATTGAAGACATCAAAACCAAGCTATCCACGTATTAGCAGAATCTAGATTTAATGAAAGAAAAAATGTCGCACCTTCTTAGCCAGGATAAGAGCGTCGTGCATCAGCGCATTTAAGCGAACCTTAAGCTCTTTCTTAGCATCAGCAGACTTGCTGAAAGCAGTCTCAGAAGCATAATAAAAGAGGTAGGCAGCACGAATGGTCTCCTTCTTCCCAATGACGGAGGACTCGAGCAAGTAAAAGGAGAAGAAATCGGTGATCTTCCCTTCCTCCTGCATAACAGTCAGCTCCGCCCATATCAAGAAGCAACGGAAAGCCCCACCTCAACGACATAGGTCCAAACAATCCTCCCGTCATACTTTGATCCTCCGTTCAACAGCCAGTGCTCAACCTCCTCAGTTGTGAATTTGGGCACTATTTCAAACCTTTCCATATACCTCGTGAACAAATCATGTACGGCGTCCACGTCCTTCGCCTCCATTTCTCTTAACCCCTTAGTTGCTGTATTCGCAGGTAAAGCATATTTAGTAACCTGCTTAGCCTTCGTACTAGTGGCTGGTAGAGGCGAAAACCCAGTCTCGTGCAACTTGAGCCAATCCAAACTGCGATGGAAATATCTGCAAGTACTGATCGGCCTCGGCAGCACAACACCGACGGTGTAGATAGCATTCCATACGCTCTCAAGATTACATCTTCGAGTGACCTCCTTGATCAACACGGGTGCAAGGCGCTTACCCCTGAGCTTCTTGTGAATGCATAAGAAGTTGATTTCCGAGCACCGGAGGAGGTGCTCCCGGACTCTCAGGGTGACGGGGATACCGGATATGAACGCCACGAGCTTCTTTGTACTCGTCACACGCACACCGACATGCCAGTTCTTGAGCCAACCCGGAGCCTTCAGTGCCCAATGCAAGAACGACGCAGAGTAGTTGAACCGGAACATGGCTTCATTATCCTCAACGTAGTGATGGCTAAGCAACTCGTAGACCTCTCGGACCTACTTCCCCATAAGAACCCCAAACAAAGTTAAGAGAGAAGAAGGAAAAAACCTGTTGGTCATCCGTAAGATCGACAGTATCCCACTCGAACCCCTCAATCAATTCAGCACCCACAGTCTTGACCCTCGCAAGATCATTCTCCCTTAGCGGACCATCCGGTAACGGCTCGTCCTCACCTACACACCCAATCAGCACCTCCAATTCCAACCACTAAAGAAAGCCATAGAAAAACAAACCAAACTTCGGAACCGGCTGCGTATTCCAAAACTTGTAAGAAGCCATGTCCTTCTGATTCTTCCCACCAGCAGACTGCGCCGGCACAGACTCCGATCAGCAATTACCCCCTTCTCGAAACGATCGCAAAAGCAACAAACATACCATCCCAGTAAGAATATCCTGCAAATTCATCCTTCTCATCATCTCCTCGACCTTCTTCGGCTCCATGCCCTGCATCTCCCCAGCAAGACTCGGATTCGCCTTGAGCAGCTGCTCGACCAATGCGCCAGAAATGTTGTTCAACTCTCCCTCTTCCCTCTTGGCCTTTCCCTTTCCCTTGGAGGCGTCGGGTTTCGATTCCTCAGACATTTTGGTGTGTTTTTTCGTTTGGTTGTTTGTTTAACCTATCTACCGGAAGAGTAGCAAGCAAACGAGTTCGGAGAATCTTAATCGGCGGGGTTTTCTTTCTTAGAAAGGGGGTTGGTTGTTGGCAAAAGAACAAGGTGCGGTGCGGTTGGACGGTCAATAGAAAAAGAAAGCGGAGGGAGAAATTTCGGAATATAAGAAACCGGACGGAGGAAAGGGCAAGGGATGGGTGAGAGAAGGCGGGGAGGGTTGAGGGAAAGAGATGGAGGAGATGAGGTGGGGTTGTGAGCCTCAACCATGGTAGTCTGCTACCCTATCGGGCCATAGTTCTTTTTTTTCCATCGGTTTTCTGTCATAATTTTAGTCTATCCTTGTTTCGGGGCACGAGTACTCGGACATGGTCAAAAAGGGCGGAAAAAAAGGTCAGCAAGATCAGGTGGGGTAGTTAGAAAACAGGTTGCAGCAGTGGAAAAATTCTTGCCTTGGCAGACACCAGAAATCCAGACTAAAGGAATAAGAGTCTGTTTGGCTACAACGGTTCCGTTCCGTTCTCCCATACAAATGACCCTTTCCCTTCCGTCTCAAAACGGAGAAAAGGTAATTAGGGGTCCTCAAGGTAGGATCACAAAGGCGGCCTTTCAATTTAGGCTGGGAGACGATTGGCTAAAAGGAGCCAAGATGGTGAGGGAGCTTGACTCCTCAAGTCGGTTCCCTGGCACTAAAGAAGCTTAAAGTTAGTCAACGCTGAGAAAGGGCGATCATACCCAAGCCGGAGCCTCCCAAGCACTGCACCACTCCCTTTCTTGGCTTGGCCCAGATAGTTGATTGACGACTTTTGAAGGGGTACTCAGAGTCCGGCCAGGGATTCCAGACATAATTGGCAGGATTCAACCCCCGCTAAATTGAGGAACAACCCTTGCGATCTTACCTTAAGGATCCCTATTTTCACAGCATAAACGGTCGCCCAACGGAACGGAACCGTTGTAGTCAAACAGGCCCTAAGTATCTTAGTATGATACTTGACCATATACACGTCCCAGGCATATTGAACCCGAACACAGGAGGTAAAATTTTGTATGGCGGATTGTCTGTGCACATCTGTGACCCCGTACTGAATTCGGACTCAAATGTTCGGGTTCAATATGCGTGGGACGTGTAGATGAAATTTAGGTGATGATGAAATTGCCAGTGTGCAGTTGAACCCATGCATTTGTATAAGTCTCTTAAAAGAACTATTCCAAAGGTCCTGGTTCCTTCTCCTTTAGTCTCAATTTAGCCTTATATACCATCAGATTCCTAATAAAACCCATAGATATAATACAACGGTAACTACATCGCAACTGCTCCAGATTAATGACAGCCTATAACACCCCCGTTTTTTCCACTTCCTCTTGATCAATCAGCGCCTCCATCCTTGTTTCACCACCGCCCGTTTTGACCCTGTCCGAGTGTGATACTTGTACGTTGGGTTGTTTACTCGTCCGGTAGGTTACGGTCACGAGTGCTTCTACACATCTGATACCCGAGAACAATGTGAGTCGAACGTATGGCACCGGGGCAACTTGACCCCGCAATCGAGTTGACAAAATAGATAGTAAAAACAAGCTCATTTCTGTTACTCGAGTATATTAAGGAATATTTTCGACGTAACTTATAGTGTGATGCCCGCCCCAATTAGTACGATAGTTGCATACCCACTTACGAGTGCCCCATCAGAATGCCCTCCGCTGGGTGCCTACGAGTAGATGGACAAGACGAGTGAAACTCCAATGGCAAGACAGAGCCCCACCCCGCCGGCACCCCCCCGACAGAATTGCATTGCACTGCACTACCCACTCTACCAGCGGAAAAAATTAAAAATCCAAGTTACCCTACCTTTCACCCACCACCACCAAAACTCCTCCGCCACCTGCCACCAACTTACTGCCACCACCACAACTACCACCACCACAACTACCACAACCACCAACCCACACCAACCACGACCCACAAAAAAAATGGCCAAAACCCCCAAACCAAAACCCCACCCAGCACCCCGCTCCCGCGCCGCAAAGCGCGCCCCATCCCCCACAGCCACAATCCCCCTCCCACGCCCGGACGAAAAGCCCACCAGCGAAAAACTCGCCGCACTATCCGCCCGCAGCGGCGGCGGAGTCCAGAAGCGCAAGGGCGGGGGGAAAGCGCTTTCCCGACAGAAGCGCAGGAGGAAGGGGGCCGCGAT
>Ga0307510_10011510_pt1 | contig 10507 bp, 8 predicted proteins | sample 12_EM_MG_FD_207224 | JGI IMG/M metagenome (GOLD analysis project Ga0307510, IMG submission 207224) | Populus trichocarpa ectomycorrhiza microbial communities from riparian zone in the Pacific Northwest, United States - 12_EM | ecosystem: Host-associated > Plants > Roots > Unclassified | place...
AGCTCAAATTTTGTATAATTTTTATAGAATTTAAATTTTTTTCAACTTTATATCATTTTTTTTAATTTATTGAAATTAAATGTAATAAATATCCTAAGACTAAAATAAAAAAAAATTAAATGTTAAAAATATGTAATATATTTATTTTCTCGATCTCAAATTTAAATTCTTAATTACTATCAGTTTTAAAAGAAATTCCAAGGTATGGCAAGTGTTATTGCCAAGATTCTCATGTTCGTACTTGATGCAAGATTTCCCGGTAGTTCCGCTACATAATGCATTATTACAAATATTCCAAACAGTTTTTAGTGTTAGGACAACCTGGCCATTCGAGAGCTAGTCGTGGAAATCAGTTACAAAAACTACAGATTGCGGAAAAGTAGAAGAATTGGAGATGAATAAAAGACAATCAAATGGATGATTCTCCTTAAAAAAAAGGGTTTAGGGTGGAGCATTACAGAAGCAGTCTTGTTATTACATGAAACACCCTGGTAAAAATCCTACGTTCTTCATTGCAACAATAATAATATGTTCACATTGTCTTTTTTTCTCTTATTCATTTTCTTAGCTTAATCATACATATTTTAGGTGGTTCCTTATTTTTCTTTCTTTAATCATTCATTTTTTAATTAGCCCTTTGAAATCTCCCAAATCTCTTTATGGTGATTAAATCCTTGAATAGCGAAGAATTCTGAATTAAACTCGTAAGATTGCTTGTTCCCTGATCTAGATTACAATGACTAGGAGGTTTGAATCTAATGCCTTGGATGCAATTTGTTTTTCCTACTATAAATTGGATTTTGATGGAAATAAATTTGTTTCCTGTTAATTTGTCTTTCCATGTGATTTACAAATATACAGCGTCTGGAATTTGAAATTTAAACCATTCACCAAATCTCGATATGTGATGCTCGAAACTCACTCAAATAGTTGTTTAGACAAAATTTCCTGTATTTTTCTTTGTAACAACAAGATTTCCTGAGTTCTTATCTGCCTTTTATTTTAAACCAGTTTCTGCAAGATAAAAAACACTGACAGCAGCAAACAGAAAATCCCAAGTTAGAAGATGTGCCGAATCAAGAGGAATCCTGTCTTTGCAACTCTTCTTGCAATAGCAATCTTAATACCTACATGTAAACCAGCTCAGGGATTTTACCTCGGCCAAAGAAATTTACACATTGTAAACTGGTTGGAGAGTGGTGAAAAATTAATGGCTCGGTGCTGGTCCAAAGATAATTCATTGGGAACACGCATTGTGGAAAACAAAGAGGAATTCAAATGGAAATTCTACGAGAATATCTTTTTTGGGCAGACGAAGTTTGAATGTGACTTGGAGTTCAACGACAAAGGACATCCAAGAAGAGGGCGTTTCGTGGTGTATGACAACAAGCAAGAGGTTAGGAGACGAAACTGTTACCAAAATTGTATGTGGGGAGTCGGTGTATATGGCCTGTATGCATTTGATGAGAAAGACAAAAAATGGGATTATGAGATTCCATGGCCAAGCAAAAATAGGTTTGAATCGGCTGCAGAGTAACTTAATTAGCTATTGCAATGCTCAAATACTTAACACGATCGAGAGATGTTTGAGTGAAGAGAAACTATTTGTTTGTCATGTAATGCATGGCTATGGGATTAATTGAAGCTGTTATATCACTGTATAATTTAAAATGATCACAATTAGAAATGTGTATAGAATTCTATGAAAATAATTAAGATCAAACACAAAAAAAGACTAGAATTCTCAATAATCTATTTATTATAAGTGCTTAGTGTTAACCTAAATACAGAGAAAGTATATATATAGGTTAAACTGAAAATATTATTCTACCATTAATAAATAATACTACATAAATATTATTTAATATCTCTCATCAAACTCACAATGCGGCAATTATAAACATCGAGAGTTTGCCAACTAGAAAACAAAAACGAGAGATGGAATGCGCCTTGGTAAAGAAATCTGCAATCTGCAAGGAAGAATGAACAAAAGGCAAAGTAATGGTGTCATGCTTGAGATGATGACGAGTAAGATGACAATCGATCTCAATGTGCTTAGTTCACTTATAAAAAACCGAGTTGTGAGCAATCTGAATAGAACTCTAGTTGTCACAATACATAGGAGTAGGATGAGAAAAAGAAACTCTCATATCAGCAATTAACCAATGTAACCAAATAATCTCTTTGGTAGTAGATGTCATGGCACGATATTCTGCTTCGGTGGATGATTGAGAAACAATAGATTGTTTCTTGCTTTTCCAAGAAATAAGAAAATCACCTAATTAAAAAGATACAGAACCCAGTAATAAACTTGCGATCTATGAGATCACTACCATGATCAGCATCGGAGTATGCACGCAGCTTCAAGAAAGAGGTGGATGAAAGTAAAAGACTCTGAAAAACTGTACTCCGAAGATATCGCAAAATACGAAGAACAGTTGTCCAATGAACAGTAGTAGGAGAAGCAACAAACTGACTAACAACATGAACAACATATTCAATATCTGGATGAGTACTGATGAGATATATCAAGCTCCCAACAATAGTACGGTATAAAGTAGGATCTATCAAAGGTAAACCATCAGAAGAAGAGTACCTTGTGTTAACCTCAATATGAGTATCTACAGTCTTGTTATCAATAAGTCTAGCCCGCTCAAGAATATCTGCAACATATTTCGACTGAGAAAGAAGGTAATCTCTAGGTGAGTATGCTACCTCAATACCCAGAAAATATCGAAAATAACCCAAATCCTTCATTTTAAATCGTCTAGTCAACTCTGTCTTCAAAACTAAAATATCATCAATGTTATCACCAGTAATAATCATGTCATCAACATATAAAAACAGAATGATACGACCTGCATCGGTGCACTTAATAAAAAGAGCAGAATCATGACTACTAGAAACAAAGTCAAGAGACGAGATCACAATAGAGAATTTCTCAAACCAAGCACGGGATATGCATTCCTGGACTGATTCTTGGTTGGAATATGGATCCTTAAAGCTACAATTTCCATGATTGTACTATCTAAGCTCTACAAACACTCATTTTAGAGGTAGGAAATTTCTTTAATGAATCATGGTATTGAAACTTATCTTGGAAGAGAAACTTAAGGCCTACAAAATTAAATCAGCTACTACATCTTCTTAAACTGATTGAAGGGAAATAGTTAAAGCAGAACATAATAGATTATAAATGCTGGGAAGCAGAAGAAGTGTTTACGTTGTCAAATCTTGCAACTTCATTGATAAAATTGCTTACCTGGGTATAGAAAGGAATAGTACCTCCTAGAGTTGATGTTTTTATTTGGATTTTACTTCATGGAAGAGTATATACTAAGGAGTTTCTTTTTCGAAGACATTTGCTGTATTTGGAGGAAGCAATATACCCTTTTTATATGGAAGTAATAGAAACTACGGATCATCTTTTTTTACATTGTTTTGTTGTTTAGAAACCGTGAAACCGTGAAACCAATTTTTGATATGGTTGAACTTACAATGGTGCATGTAGATGAACTATTGTTTAAATGGTACTTCCTTGAAAAATGAGAGTTTCAGCATAATGCAATTCTAATGCTAGCTTGGTACTGCTTGTGGAATCTGGTTGGTTAGGAACAAATTAGTTTTTTCAAGTAGAGTTTACAGATTGGGATACAATGTTTGAGTTAATTCCTCATCGTCTAGCTTTATGGTTGAATACAATTGACAAAAACTTTCAATACATGAGATTTGATTTGTTTAGAGGTTCAGAAGGTATTCTCTCTTGGACAAAGAAGTCAAGTTCTATCAGTATTGATTACAAGCATGGTTTTGTACATATTTCTTAGTTGTTTCTTATTTTTACTTCTTTTTGTAAATAGACAATTGTGTTATTTTTCAGGCTAGTTTGCCATTATCCTTGTGGCACTAGCATTCATTAATAAATTCCTTAATTATTATAAAAAAAAAAAAAAAAGCACTTATGCCCATATAAGTAAGACAATTTCCCAAGTAACTAATAACATCATAAACCATCCTCTATAAATTTTACTCATAAATCATAACTCTCAATACGCATATTCTTTCTGTCTAAAACTCATAAGTCTTTGGTATTACTCAACAAATAGAAAAAAGTTAAAGCTTAGTGTTGGAATTACTTTTAAAGTATGCATTCGAAGTGTTATTTTAGTTTTCCAACGTGCATGTATAATTATTAAAGATGTATTTATCCTTTTAAGTCTCTTGAATTATCACTAGACTAATACATATATATGAGTTAAGAATATTATAATCTAAGTCCAAGTCCATTAGGACTTCCTCTCTTAGAAAAGATATATGATATGAAATACAATGGTCTTTCACCATGCTTCCCTTCTCCTTTTAATTATTTCGAACAAAATATCAAAGCTAGTAAGGATGTTTAGATGGATTATAGAAACAAAGAAATCCTAAAAGAAAGTGGATAGAGAAATGACATTTGAAAACTTGAAGGTGCAAGATGATTAGAGCCTAATAAGAGAATTGAGACCTTGCATTAAGAGAGATATAGAAAACCTAAAAGGAGAGGTTTACTTCAAGTTGACAAGTCATTGTAAAAGAGAAAGCGTGGGACAAAGGAGATCACACCTAAAGAAAGAAAGAAATTTCTTTATAAAGAAAGAGATGAAAAATGATAAAAGATAGTAATCTGATAAACAATGAACCAAAATAGAATGACTACTTCAAGAGCCAAATCTTGAAAGAAAAATATTTGGCAAAAGAAATATGACAGTAGTCGTAAAAGGAGAAAAATAAATAAGAATAGTCATCTTAAGACAAATACAATTGTTGAAGAAAAGCAAATTAAAAAGATGAGTTAGTCATGATGAAAAGAGTGGATTAAAGAAAGATGCAAGAAAGATCTTAATAAGATAAGATAGAAAATCCATAAATAGTGACACCAATGTGGTCGTCCCCAAAAATAAATAAAGACATTGAAGTTTTTGTCATCAACAAGAGATGAGAAAGGTGCATTAGGCATGACAAAATGATTCTCCAACATATTGCAAGATAATCCTCCAACATTTTTCTAAATTTCAAGAAATACAAGATTTTCAAAATTAAGTGGAAGTGTTAGAAATAATTTTGAAGTATACATTTAAAGTATTCTTTTAGTTCTCCTACATGTATATATAGTTATTAAAGATATGTTATATTTTTAAGTCTCTTAAATTATTCTAGACTAATATAAACATGTATGAAGAATATTATAATCAAAGTTCAAGTCTATAGAGATTTTCTCTTTTAGAACAGTAATATGATATGAGAGAGAATGGTATTTCATTTTATTTTTTTTATTGTTACACAAGCTCAAACTCAGGACATCTAGATAGCTCCATTATATATGGATAAAACTTGCCTGTAAAGGATTAATGACAGCATAATATTACATAGAACATTAATCAAATAAACTACTTATTCCATCATAATATGATTCCATGAGAAAACACTCCTCGTTTCTAGCGTTTCGACTCCTGATTACAAAATCAGAGTCTATGCGAGCTTTCTGATTGTGTCGCTCGCAGCCATTTCCATTATTCACCAGAACTAGGCTCTCCTTGTAAGCAAAAACTCCTACGCACCGAACCCACCTAGTTAATCCAAGGCCACTTATTTCTTGAGTGCTGGGATCACATAAGATTAGTTCACCAGAGTCAGAAACCAAAATCAGCTTACTGTTCTTCCAATGCCCAATCGGATACGAAATTTCTGGAAGAGGCCCAATAGAAAAATTTTTTACCCAACACCTCTCATTCAGTGTCCACATATGAAGAAACTTCTCATGAACATCCAATATAGCCAGGGAGTCTTGGTACGTTGCAAGACACTGACAATTATGTGACTTGCCACAATCTGGTAGCTGTATCTCTTGGCAGGTTTCCGTAGCCATGTCAAAAGAAATAATCACTTTTTCAGGATCTCCAAATATTTCATATGATCCCAACCAGAAAAATACTCCATTCATACAAATGTAACATTTATTATTTTGCAAATAATAATAACGTGATAAATCTCCCCAATGTCTCCAAGAACCAGTACTAGATGAGTACACGAATACACGTAAAGGATACCTGCAGCCTCCCCTTTCTTCCTGTTTTTCACGCCAGTAATCTTTCATAACCACCACTTCGTAATCTTTAGTTACTGGATGTAGTCCAAAACCATAAGCATCATATTGTGGACTATAAGAAAAATTGGATGGAGGATTGGGTAAGGGAGGTAAGAATTTGAATTCATTAACTGCGGGGTTCCAGAAAGCACGAAAATCATAATAATCGCGATACATATAAAATATTCCATCACAAGGACCACAAAGAAATGGACTGTGAAACGGCATGTTACCAAGCGAGGCGTATGATAAAACTTTAGGTGTCTCGTCTAGCAACAACTCAAGAGATTCAAGTTCACCCGCTTGGGTTACGCAATACTGAACAAGGAGGCAATCGCTGTCGTCACTTTTACTATAGTAATTTCTTAGATGCTTGGATATGAAATTGGGACTTGTAATGATAGCATACCATGATTTGCAAACACACTTGAACTGCAATAGATTTTTCACGGGCAGTCGTGATAAAATCTCAATTACCACATCTTCAGGCAAAGGATGACCAGTCATGGTTGCCATCACTACTGACATCTCCCGTTCCTTTTGGTCTCTACACACAAAAAAAAAAATCGGTTATCTTGCCAAATACGTAAATTAGGAATCCCACATAAAAAAAAAAGTATTAATCCAAATTATGATAGCCCTGAGTAAAAGATAAAAGATCTCACCTCTCTTTTAAAATGGAAGTTAACCTTTCACGGTATGGCGAAGCGTAACGGCTTAAGGAAAGAGCCATCCCTGTGTATTTTTGGAAGTAAAAGAAGCAGGAAATAATATTCATGGATTAACAAGGTAAAATAACAGTTAAGACAAGAAAGTTAAGAATTTTTAAGGATTCAAGAAATGAGACCTCCAGAGATGATTGAGAGAGGCTTCAACGATCTTTATTCTTCAATCAAGAAGATTAAGACTTGCGAGTATGAGAAAGACCTTCAACGTTTAAGATGCGAAGATTGGTAAAACAGAGCTCCCGTCCGTCTAAAATAGCCTAATAATAACTTATTGGTTTATACCAATAATAGTCAACGGTAATCCTTGGAGAGAAAGCAAGGACAACTGGTTCAAAATTTAGTAGTATTTTACAAGTCACACGACAACTAAGAGATTCCTGAATTGAGAAGAAAATATTACATATATGTTACTGTGAAAATTATACGACAATTAATTCTAATTGATTAATTTTTAAAGTCAGATGACAACTAATATTAATTGGATTATATTGAAAGTCACATGACAAACCTTCAGAGTCTGAGTAACCGCGTAAAAAGCATTATAGTTTAATCTTTATACGAGTTAAAAACTTCCTTGGCCCTAATTTTTTTGAGGAAAAATAAATCACCTTCTGATCCTATTAAGTTGGGGCATGATTGAGGTTTCCACTCTTTATCTCATTCATTTTATATGATAAAATTTTATCAAAAAACAACAAGTTAACAACGTCATTCACTTATAGAAAACAACAAGTTAACAAAAATAATCCTTTTAAGTTATGGTTTTAGCTGCTCTTTACCATATATCAGCATAGAATTATTGCTAAGAACTTCAATAGTCCTTGAAAGATTTAAAATTATTATGTATATCAACTGACTTTTGTTTAACAACACATTATTGTGTAGTTGTGTTAATTGTTATGTAGACACTAATGATGATAAAAAAAAAATCAGCAAGTTCATCAATTAAATTAACATGCATGTCACTAGACAAGTATTTCAAGCGTAAATCCCTTGAAGATGAAGAGTCATTCAAAGATTCAAGTCATGTAACTCAATCAAGTTCAAAGAAAAGTCGTATTGAAATCAGCTCCGACACTTTCCTTGCTGACCCTGGCCTAAGAAGACCAATTTATGAATACAATGTAAATGTTAGGGATGTAATCCAAAGAGCATATTTACAAATGGTCCTTGTCAACCTTCACACTATAATTTTCTTCAAAAACAATTTGAAAATATATCAACACTAAGATGCTTTAATCCGGCTTGGTTTGGTACAGACCCAACTTGGTTAAAGTACAGCATAGCCAAAGATGCTGCTTTTTGCATGTACTGTTACCTTTTCAAGTCAAAAAGGGGTGTTGATTTGTTTATGGGTGATGGATTTTCAAATTGAAAAAAAAAAAGGAATGATTTGATCTTCATATTAGAAAGTCTAACAGTAGTCACAATACAGCTTAGATAAAATATGAGAATTTAATGAATGAAAAACAAAGAATCATGACTTTGTTATCCCAGCAGACAACAAAGAGTCAAAGTGATTATCGAACTCGATTGAATGCTTTAATAAAGTGTGTCTGTTTTTTATTGCTCCAAGGACTTCCATTTCATGGCCTTGATATGTGAATGTTCAAGCCATCAAAGAAATTATCTAGAGCTCTTGCATTTCCTTTCTAGAAATTATGAAGATAGTAAATGAGTTATTTTCAATGAAACTCCTAGACACAACAAATTGACTTCTCCACATATTCAAAAGGACATTACTCAAGCTGTTGCAAAGGAGATTACAAATATGACTATCAAAGATCTAGGTGACTCATTATTTTCAATTTTAATTTATGAGTCACGTGATATATCAATCAAGGAACAAGTTGAAGTTGTTCTATGATATGTAGACAATAATGGATATATAATTGAATGTTTTCTTGTAATTCAACATGTGTCAAATATAACTGCTAGTTCACTTAAGGTAGTTATTAAAGCTTTGTTTTCTAAACATGTGTCAGTTACTTCTTTGTATGGCATGTTTAAACCCAAATGACTCTTTCTCTACTTTCAACAAAGAAAAGCTTATTCGCCTTACTTTTTTTATCCCAATGAATTCTCTATAGTGGACCTTACGGTACTTGGTGACCAACTTGATACATATATTATTGATCTTTGCGAAGATAATGAGTTCTCTGGTATTGAAGGTATTACTAGTACTAGTTTTGCGGAGAAAATGGTAAAAACAAAAAAAATTTTAATATTTTCATTGGTATATATACTTATAAAATTGTCATTACTTCTATCAGTTACAACTGCTATAATGAAGAGAGTTTTTTCTGCTATGCATATTGTCAAGAGTTGATTGCGAAATAGGATGAGAGATAAGTAGATGAATGACAATTTGGTTGTATACATTAAGAAAGATATCTTCGATAAGATTGATAATGAAGTCATTATAACGCAGTTTCAAAATATAAAAACTCAAAGAAAACAATTATAATGTAAATTTTCTCATTTTAAAAGTATTTTTAAATTAATATTGCTTGTTATGAGTTAATACATATGTTTCGAATTAATTTCTCTATATAACGCATGTCTACATAATATATAATATATATTAAATATTTGTTAGTAATTTGCCCCCTCATTTAAAAAATCATGGCTCCGCCATTGAGTTCTAGATTAAAATAAACACAATCTTAAAAACAAAAGAAACCCTTAATAAAAGAACTAAATGAGTATTGTTATATTAGTTTCCATAAAAAAATTAAATAGGTTAAGACATCACGTCACTAATTAGTTAAGTAAATATGATAATAATTCACTAGAGAAGGTTCAAAGCCTAAAGCTATATATCCTGATGTAGTGATCTAGTAATTCATTTTCTCTTTACAAATCCCCATATCTTTATATATTGGTTAGAAAATTTCCGTTTATATGAGAGATTGTTAGAAAATTAGGTTTTGACATGTTTAATTTACACAATTGAAGCCAAATTAAAAGTGAATTCCACTTATAGTTAAGACTTTGTTGAAAAATGTTCTTCAACATGAGTATTTCAACATCTCTAAAATCAATTATGAAATTAATCTCAACAAACTCTTAGTTGAGAAAATCTTCAAACCTAAAGGCCTCAATCCTATATTGAAACATTACAAGCATTTCTTATAGTTTATATAGCAATGCCTTAGAAAGTGAAAATTAGTCATGTAAAGCATCAAAAGCTTTTATAAAAAGGAAGACCTATACAATGTAGGCTTTGTGTTAAAACTACACATGCATTCTCGACTCGAGCTCGTGCTCAAGTTAATTATAAAATAAATTTTTAATGTAAAAAAATATTTTTCACCAACCTATAAAATTGCCTAGACTCATTGAATCTGCCAGGTTTAATACATGTCTAATTAGTTGTCATCTTGTTTAATAAATAAAAAAAGTTTTGATTTTATTTTAACTTCAAATATTAAACTTAAAAAATTCAAAACAATTTCGGTTTTATTTTAAAAGTTTGGGATAAGTGTTAAAATATTGTCAATAGTTATTAAAAAAGTATTAGAATTAATTTTGACAGCCTAGATCACCTATATAAATAGGAGATGAAGGGGATTGTTTAAAAGAATAAAACCTGAGTAAAGTTTTCTATTATTTACTATTGTTTTTTATTTCCTTCTTTTCTTCCTATCAT
>Ga0307510_10011511_pt1 | contig 10507 bp, 6 predicted proteins | sample 12_EM_MG_FD_207224 | JGI IMG/M metagenome (GOLD analysis project Ga0307510, IMG submission 207224) | Populus trichocarpa ectomycorrhiza microbial communities from riparian zone in the Pacific Northwest, United States - 12_EM | ecosystem: Host-associated > Plants > Roots > Unclassified | place...
CGTAAAAACAGAAAAGCAAAGGCAGCACAAACATGAAAATCGCTCTTCTCCTGGTAGCGGCGTGTCTCACGCCGGCAGTCTGCGTAGCAGATACTCTCCCCTTCGGTCAGGCAAGCGCCTACAACCTGGTAGCGCTCGGCACTGTCGATAGCAGCGGAAACACCGTCATCGCCGGAACCATCGCAACCAACGCCGACATAGGCGGACGAATCGCTGCCGCCGACCAGGTGCTGATCGGCACCACCATCGGCAGTGGGCTGAACACCGATCCCTGGGGAGCAGCAGCAATCTATGGCATGATCTCAACCAACGGCCTCGCTCCCGGACAGATCTTCAATATCAACGGAGGCGGCAACGTCTTCGCTCCCGGAAGCAACGGCACCATCAACTTCAACGACGGCGGCATGCGCGTGACAAGCGGCTCCTCCGGCCTTGAGTTCTCTACCCTCCGCTCCACGCTGCAACTGCAGAGCGCAACGCTTGCTCTCCTCACATCCAACGGAATCGTAGGAGCACCAACGCCTCCAGGCGGAAACCCGTCATGGCTCGTCCTCGAAGGCACCAGCTCCATTCTTAATGTCTTCAACATCACGGCGGCACAGTTCGCCGACGCCAACCACAACATCGATATCGTCGCACCCGCAGGTTCTACGATCATCGTGAACGTATCCGGCACTAACATCACGCTGGGAGCAGGCCTCTACTACAACGGAGTCCAGGTCTCTGGCGACAACGCTACGGACCTGAATATCCTTTTCAACTTTGCTGAAGCCCAGACTCTCGCTATTGATGCTCAGTTCAGCGCATCGGTCCTCGCCCCCTATGCTGTCCTGACAGGAAGCGGCCAGATGGGCGGCAACTTCATCGCCGCGCAGATCGGCCAGACCGGCGAGGTCCACAACGTCGAGTTCACCGGTATCCTCCTTGACCCACCCAGCAGCCCTCCCACCGTCCCCGAACCCGGCACAATCGTCCTGATGGGAACAGGAGCCCTGTCGCTGGCAATCCGTCTGCGAAACCGAATGATCAGTTAGGGATAAACCTCAGTGGCAAATTCAAGGATTATCCACAACAAATCCTGTCAAGCCCCGATACCTCCTATCCAACAGGATAGGAACCACTTATAGAGTGCCGATTCACCCAACCCTGCACGCTATAATAAGAAAAGCAAACAAAAAGCCCCGGGATCTTCCGGGGCTTTTATTGTTACCGGGCAGGTAGCAGAAACATCCTATCCTGGGTAGCCATTCAATAAGTCTTTTCTTTTGAAGATTTTACTCGCAAGCCTTCTCTTTTGAAGATTTTGCGCAATTTGGTAGGGGAGGGGGGTACCGGCATGTCAATTCGTCAGCAGATCAGGCCGGTTCTTACTCTTGCGCTCCCACTCATAGCCGCTGAGCTTGGCTGGATGTCAATGGGCATCGTCGACACCATGATGGTCGGTCACATGGCCAACCCCGCCGTCAACATTGCCTCAGCTGCCCTCGGCCAGGTGCTCTACAACACGCTGGCCTTCGGCATCGCGGGAATCCTGCTTTCACTCGACACCTTCCTCTCGCAGTCGCACGGAGCGGGTCGCTACGACGAAGCCAATCGCTGGCTCTATCACGGCCTCATCCTCGCCGCCGCGCTGGCCGCTCTGCTCTTTGGTCTCATCGAACTCGCGCCCGTCTTCATGCGAATGATGCCCATCGACCCGCAGGTCATGGAAGGCTCTATCCGCTTTCTCCATGCCCTCAATTGGGGGACACCGACGCTCTTTCTCTACTTCACCCTGCGCCGCTACCTGCAGGCCTTCAACCATGTCCGCCCCATCGCCTTCGCGCTGGTCACGGCCAATCTCTGCAACCTGCTCTTCAACTGGCTCCTGATCTATGGACATTCGTGGGGGCCCGTTCAGATTCCCGCGCTCGGAATCACCGGCTCAGGACTGGCAACCTCCATCTCGCGCGCCTACCTCGCCCTCTTCATCGCGAGCGCAATCTGGATCGTCGAGCACAAACACAACTACGGCCTGCGCTCGATGCTGCGTCACATCGAAAGCTCACGCCTCAAACGCCTCGCCTTATTGGGAGCACCAGCGGGCGGCCAGATCTTCGTCGAGATCTCCATCTTCGGAACCGTCACCTTCCTCATCGGAGTCATGGGGCCGCTTCCACTCTCAGGGCATGAGATCGCATTGAACTGCGCCAGCTTCACCTTCATGGTTCCCTTCGCCATCTCCGCAGCGGCCGCAGTGCGCGTCGGCCAGGCAATCGGACGCAACGCCCCACGCGAAGCCGCTGCCGCGGGCTGGGCGGCCATCGGGCTTGGAGCAAGTTGCATGGCGACCTTCTCCATCGGGCTCGCCGTCTTCGCTCACCCCATCGCGCGCGCCTTCACACCCGACCGCGCCGTCATCGCCGCCACTGTTCCTCTGCTCTTCGTCGCCGCTGCCTTCCAGTTCTTCGACGGCTTGCAGATCACCGCCACCGGAGCGCTGCGCGGAGCAGGCAACACGCACGCCGGCATGATCGTGCAGATCATCGGATACTGGATCATCGGCCTGCCCGTCGGCTGGTGGCTCGGCTTCCACATGCACTATGGAGCCGTCGGGCTTTGGCTGGGACTGTGCACAGGGCTCATCGTCGCCGGCATCCTGCTCACAACCGTCTGGCAGCGCACCGCCAGCCGGATGCACCTGCTCAAGTCCGTTAGCAAACAACCAACGCTGCACTAGTTCTTCGAGAGCCGGTACATAAACAGCGCCATGCGCTTGGATTGCCGCGGAATCGAATCCAGAAATACCGTCTCGCCCTCAGCATGCGACCCCGCGCCCATTGCTCCCGTTCCCACAAGGCCCGGAATATAAGGCGCAACAAAAGCAATATCGCCCGCTCCACGCAGCATCGGGTCCATCTCCTCCATCGCAGGCAGCCCCAGCGTCGCGTTCACTTCGTTTAACTGCTTCACCAGCGCGTGACCAGCCTCAGTCGGCGCCATCGCCGGATAGCCGTCGTCGAACGTGATCGTCGCACCTGTACGCGGCAGGTGATCGCGCACAATCGCTCGCATCTTCGCCTGCACACGAGCCGTCTGGTCGTTGTCGAGCGTGCGCATATCTCCGATCGCCAACGCAGCAGGGGGAACGACGTTGCTCTTGCCCGTTGCCTCGCCACCAGTACCGTTCGCATTCATCGCTGCCGTCGCGCCGCCCAGCACCAGGCCGACGTTATATGTCAGTCCCGGCTCCTTGAGCTCTTTTCGGAACGCATCGAGTATGCGCACTAACTCGTAGATCGCTCCGTCGCCCATCCGCTCACTGAAGACCTGCGACGAATGTCCGCTTCTTCCCGTCGTTTCGAGCCTCCAGCTCCCCGCGCTTCTGCGGCTGATGCTCTGCACGTCTTTTCCATCGACAGTTCCGCCCGACTCGAACTCAAGTGCAACGTCGCTCTTCTTCGCCGCATCGATCATGTCTTTGCGAGAAACTTCGACCGGCTGGCCATGACGTTCTTCGTCACCGCTGAGCACAATTCTGATCTCGGTGTTATCGAGCACGCCAGCGACCTTCATCGCCTTGAGCGCCGTCAGCATCACGACGAGGCCGCCCTTCATGTCGTTCACGCCCGGCCCGGTGGCAACATTGCCATTCGCGCCGGGAACAATGGAGTACCTCTGAAAGCTGCTCGACGGCTCGAACACCGTATCGAGATGTCCGATCAGCAGCAGCCGCTTGCCGCACTTGCCTGCACCCTTTGGGCACGCGTGCTCTGCGACGAGATCGCCCGCACGGCCAATGGAATTCATCGGCTCCCAGCGCGTCTTGAAGCCGAGCTCCTCGACCTGCGGCATCACAATGTCTTTCACAGCAAGAACACCGGCGAGGTTCATCGTTCCGCTGTTGATGTTTACCAGCTTCTCCAGCAGAGAAACGGACGCAGGCGTCTCCGCGTCGACTGCCTTTACCATCGCACTCTCAACTGCGCTCGGGGCTGTCGTCTGCGCGAAAGCCGTTATCGGGAAATACAATGCTGCCGCAACAAGAGCACAAGCTGTATTTTTTTTCATGATGGCGGGAGCATATCACGCTAACGTGCAAGCAACTGAGCGGCAGTGCGTTCGAGCACTCCGGCCTGACGCTCCATCCGCCGCATCTGGTACTCGGAGACGTCGCCCGCATCCGCCGTCTGTGGTGCTGAATCAGGCGGTGCCGGGTTCAGGCTCGTGCCTTTGAGAAGGGCGGAGCCGATAGCTTCCAGCCGTTTCATCACGGCCTCGACACGCACAACAGAAGCTGCGTTGTATGTGCCAACGACGGCGAGTGTGGTCACCGCCCGCGTCATGCGGCGTAGGTAAGTGGCGAAGGTCAGCGCCTCTTCCCACTGCGCGCCCTGCCCGACCCTCGGCTCGAGCACCAAACGATCCAGCAGCTCTTCAGCATCATTAAGAGCGAGGCCGCAGGCACGGCGGGCAGGCGCGAGCAGGCTGCGGTCGGCGCGAACGCGCTGGGCATCCGAAGCCTTCGTATCGAGGGCCTGCCAGTAGCGGACCATGGCGCGGACATAATTCGCATCGGCAAGAGCTCCGCGCGAGAGAAGACGCTCGAGCTCGATCTGCTCCTGCTCAGGCCACAGCAGCCGCATGGCAATCACCGCAACGACTGCCCCGAGCAGAGTCGTTCCCATGCGCACGCCGGCGAAGTGCCAGTCGCGCAGATGCGGCAGCGCAAGCAGCACAAACGTCGGCGTAAGAAAGAAACAGTACCACGCATAGTCGATGGCGTAGGTCGCCAGCGTGAGGATGCTGGTGACTGTGATAACCGCAATCAAGCCTTCCTGACTGTGAACGGCTGCCGCGAAGATCGCCGCAAGGATGCCTCCGGCTATCGTCCCCACTACGCGCTGCACACCGCGCCTCACCGTTCCTGTGCCCGATGGCTGCAGGACGATGATCGACGTCATCCCCAGCCATGCTCCGTGGCTGACATGCACCGTACGCATTAGCAGCACATCAATAGCACCGACCACCAGCATCCGCAGCGCATGACGCATCATCATCGAACGAGGCGTCCAGTTCGCTCGCGCGGCGTCCAGGATGGCGCGCCAACCCGAGCCCGGCATCGCAATCACGTCTTGATTCGCCAAAAGCGATCGCCGCGCTGTGCTAACGGATGCTGCTGGCGTCAGCCGCTGCTCCACCCCGCTCCAAAGCGCCCGCACGGCCTCGAAGGCCACTTCAACATTCAGCAATGCATCCTGCTCGTCCTGCACAAGATGCGCCAATAGCGAACCCGGCGCCGGGTGGAGCGTCTGAAGTGCAGCCTCACGCTTACGAAGATGCTCGATCGAGTGCGATCCCTCGGGAGCGAACGACGATCCGCCATCCGCCGGCCGCTGCTGTAGCACATCGCTGATGACGCGCTCAGCGCGCTCGAGCCACTTCATCGTGTCGGCGATCGATGCCTGCGACTCCGCGTCCGTCGCTGTCTCATATAGCTCAGTCCATCGAATGGTTCCGGCGAAGAGAATGTCGGCAGTCTCGAGCAGCACCGTCAGCGAACTGGCGCGGATGGTGCGTGCAGTGACGCGAGCCCCCGTTGCCCCTATGGCCGTGCGAGCGGCCTCCATGCTGGTACGCATGTAGCGCTGCAGCTCGTGCATGCGATGACGCTCCGCCTGACGATCAGCGCTGTCGGGAGCGGTGAGATGAACGCCTGCCGTAAACTCTGCAAGTTTTGTGTAACACTCGGCCACGGCAAGACGCGCGGGACGAAAGGGGTCGAGCGGCCACAGAAACAAGCTGAGCAAGGCTGCCCACAGACCCCCGAGCACGTAGGCCAGCGCATTCCAAGACGCTCCTATAAGCGTGTGTGTTACGCCGCCGTAGCCCGCAAAGTAGAGCACAAGGATGATGACCGAGGTCGACGCAAGCTGATTGGTAAGCACGCGCGCGAAGGTGACTGCGAAACAGAACGTCGCCGTGATCAGAACGGCCATCCACAACGGCCCTGCTGCAAGAGAGCCTACGACACATGCGATGGCCCCGCCGATCAGCACAGTGAGCATCGTTGTCAGGCGGCTACGATACGGGCCACCATTGTCCACAAGGATCGCCTCAAACCCTCCCAGCGCTGCCCATCCCATGGGCTTGCCGAGATACTGGCACACAACCATCGCAGCGAGCACGGCGATTCCGGCGCGAACGCCGCGCGCCCAGTGCAGACGCCGCAGCGTGGGAAGCAGTTTGGCGAAGAGTTGCATGCAGAGAAAGTGTAGCGTCTGTACGTCCCGCATCAGCTGGCAGGCTGATGCTCATGGACGTGCGCCTTCGAGTGCGTTGTCAGCGTGATCGCCGCCACCAGGATGAGGCAGCCGCCGGTCCACGCCGTAGGGCCGAGATGCTCGCCGAGCACGAAGACGCCGAGCAGACTGCCCATCAGAGGCTCCATGTTCAGCAGAACACCTGCCTGCGAGGCGGGGACCTGCGTCATGCCCCAGTTCCACAACAGCGTCGTTGTCGCCGTGCAAAGAACGCCACTCGCAGCCAGCGCCAGCCAGGCCTTCAGCGAGACGTGCGCGATGGGAGGCATACCGTAGCGCACAGGCACCCACACCAGAAGCATCAACGTACCCAGCAAAATGCCGTATGCGGTGACGACGATCGGCGAGTGAGTATCCATCAGCTTCTTGTTCAGCAGAATCCAGCCGAGCGCGATGGCGAGCGAGAGTACGACGAGGAGGTCGCCGGCGAGGGATGGATCGCCCGCGCCTTTTCCATGCCTGCCGAGCGCAATCAACGCCGCACCTGTTGTCGATGCGGCCAACGCAAGCCATCCCGTCATGTCGAGCCGTTCGTGCGCGAAGAAAGTCGCGCCTACAGCAAGGATCACAGGCATCATGCCAACCATCAGCGCGGCGTGCGAAACCGTTGTCAGCGAAAGCCCGTAGAACTGGATCAGAAACTGCACGGGAATGCCCAGGAACGACGCTGTGGCAAGTGTGCGCCACTCCCTTGCGTTGAGGCGGGGGCGATGGGTCGCAAGCAGAGGAAGCAGCGGCACCAGCGCAAACAGGAAACGGTAGAGAACCATGTGCGCGAAGCCCATCTCCGCCAGCGCGATCTTGCCAAAGAAGAAGCCGCAGCCCCAGAATGCACTTGCCAGCGCGCATGCGAGGAAGCCAACGGCGCGCTGCTTGGAATGAGACGGCATACCTTCACTGTCGCACAAAGAGAAGGGCACAGCCTAAAGCTGCGCCCTTCTACTGCCACTCCGTGTCAGCTACCAGACACGGCAGCTGTTAGCCGGTACCATCGGCGCGCCCTTCTTGCAACTAAAGGCAGCCGCAAAGCCAGGTGCATTGACGATCGCCCCGTTGGCGCGGAAGTGATCAGGCGAGTGCGGATCAGTAAGCACCTGCTGGCGAATCGCATCAGGCCGCGAGTTCTCGCACCAGTTCTGCGCGTAAGCAATATAGAAGCGCTGATGCGCGTTGTAACCTTCAACCTTCGCATCGAGATCAACCTTGTTGATCTTCGCGCGCTCAAGGTAGGCCAGATACGCAAGCACCAAGCCTCCGTTGTCAGCCGTGTTCTCGCCGAGCGTCAGCTTACCGTTCACCTTCACGTCGTCAACCGCAGTGAACGAGCCGTACTCGTTCACAAGGCAGTCGGTGCGCGTCTCGAACTTCTTCGCGTCTTCGGGTGTCCACCAGTCGCTCATGTTGCCCTTGGCATCGAACTTGCGGCCCTCATCGTCGAAGCCATGCGTCAGCTCGTGGCCGATGACGGCGCCGATGTGGCCGTAGTTCACGGCGTCGTCCTGCTTCACGTCGTAGAACGACGGCTGCAGGATGCCTGCGGGAAAGTTGATGTCGTTCATGCTGGGGTCGTAGTAGGCGTTCACCGTCGGCGGTGTCATGCCCCACTCCGAGTGGTCGACCGGCTTGCCGATCTTGGCCAGCTGGCGGTCGTTTTCGAAGGCTATCCCGCTGAACTTGTTGCCCAGCGCGTCGTCGGCCTTCACCTCGAGCTTCGAGTAGTCGCGCCACTTATCGGGGTAACCGATCTTGTTGGCGATAGCGCTCAGCTTCTCCTTGGCGCGGGTCTTGGTGGTTGCGGACATCCAGTCGAGCTGGTCGATGTCGCGGTCCATCGCGCTCTCGATGTCGTGCACCATCTCGAGCGTCTTGGCTTTGCTGTCTCCGGCGAAGTACTGCGAGACGTAGACCTCGCCCAGCGCCTCGCCCAATGCACCGTTTACCGCGTTTGAGCAGCGCTTCCAGCGCGCGCTCTGGTCCGGCTGGCCGGTGAGCTTGCGGCCGTAGAAGTCGAAGTTCTCGTCATCGAACCGCTTCGGCAGGCGATTGGCCGAGCCAGTCAGCAGGTGATAACGCATGTACGCCTTGAGCGTATTGATGTCGGTATCGTGCAGCGACTTCATCATCGCGGTCATGAACTCAGGATTCGCGTTGTTCAGCTCAGTGATCTCGGGTGAGTTGATGGACTTGCGGAAAGGGTTGAAGGCGGATGCGGGAATCGTCTGATGGAAGGTCGCCATGGTCTGCAGGTGATAGACCTTCTCGGGATCGCGGCGGTCAGTTACGGGCATGGAGGCTTTGGCCAGTGCGGTCTCAAAAGCCATGATGCCGGCAGCATCTTTCTGGGCTTGCGCTTCCGGCGTTCCTGCCAGCGTCAGCATCTTCGCAACGTGCTCGACGTACTGTTTGCGGATAGTCTCGTCTTTTGCGCCGGTGCGCAGGTAGTAGTCGCGTTCCGGCAGACCGAGCCCGGCCTGGTCGACGAATGCGATTTGCTTGCTTGCGTCCTTGAAGTCCTGCTGCTCGCCGTAGCCGAAGAAGACGTCGATGCCACTGCGTTGCAGTTTGCCAACAAGAGCAGGAAGGTGGTTGAGCGAGTCGACCGCGTCTATCTCATCGAGCCAGGGCTTGAGGGGAGCGAGACCCTTGGCTTCGATGGCGTCCGTGTCCATGCAGGTCTTGTAGTAGTCGCCGATCTTCTGCTCATTGGGCGTGCGTCCAGCGCCGCCTGCGGAGGCCTTGGCGAGGATGCCGTTCAGTGACTGTGTATTGACGTTGTAGAGCGCATAGAACTGGTCGACTGCGGGCTGGTCGCCGGGGATCGGGTGGTTTGTGGCGAACTTGCCGCAGGCATACTTGTAAAAGTCGTTGCAGGGGTCGACCGATGCGTCGATCGACGAGGCATCGAAGCCAGGGATCGGCTTATAGGTTTCAATCGGCTTGACATTCACAGTCGCTGACGGCGCCGGGCTTTGCGCCGTGCCGGTTCCGCCCGCAAAGACCACTATCGCTGCTATTACCCCGAGGCTGACAGCAGCCATTCGTCTCAGCATCCAGCCATCCAATAAGGTTTGATTCTTCATAGAGTTCCTCGTAATTTTCGTCGTCTATTCCCGTAGCCGATCAACAGAGTCTTGACTTCGCGGCTCCCCATTGGCGAGCGGTGAGCGTCTGTGAAACAGTAGAACTCAGCGCTCGAAGGGGGATACGCGCGTCTCATCATGCCGGTTCCAAGCATCATCCACGCTTACGTTCCGGTTCGCAAGCTCGCCAGTGCAACGCTGGTGGCTCTTTCGCTGTTTTTTGTGACGAAGATGGCAGAGGCGAAGGGGTCCGGTTCGACGATGCGGATACCCCTGGAACCGCTCGGCTTCCAGCTGCCACAGACGCAGTTCCTGCTCGCCGGCAGCACCATGATGACGTTGGATTTCGTCGACGATAAGCACCTGCTGCTGACCTACAGCGCGAAGCGGCTGCTCAAGCGGCTGCCCGACTGCCCCGCCGCCGACCAGGACCGCGTGATCGATGCCGTATTGATCGAGCTGCCTGGCGGAAAGCCCATTGCCCAAGCGTCCTGGCGCGTTCACGACCGTGGACAGTACCTATGGAACCTTGGCCGGGGAAGGTTCATGCTGCGTAACCGCAACTCGCTGACGACCATCGCTCCGCTGGTGAACCACACTCACGGCGATGCCTTCAGGCAGCGGCCCTTTATCGAGACGAAGCGGCGCATCGGCGGCGTTTTGCTGTCGCCTGATGCCGATCTGCTGATCCTCGAGACCCTCGAGCCGCCGCCGCAGACCTCCGGGCTTGAGGAGGCGGTCTCCGCTCCGCAGGCAACCTCTTCCGACCAGGAAAGGTCTCGTATCGAGAGCCCGATACAGATCAACCTCTTCAAACTAGTCCTAACGCCTGGCGACGAAGTACAGGTCACGCCCGGTGCGGCGACGCGATCGCGCACGCCGGGACGCATCCCGGCAAATTCGGCCGGATTCATCTCCGTCCTCGATCAAGGCCAGCAGCACTGGGCCTTCGACTTCAACAGCTATGACGGCACGAAGAAGGAACTGGCCCCCTTCGACTCCACCTGCAGGCCATCGCCGATGCTGGTCAGCCGCGGGGAGTTCATCGCATTCGGTTGCCACGTAAGCCATATACCGCAGGTGGTTGGCGGCTTCAATATGCGCGGCGAGGAGATGTGGGAGCAG
>Ga0307510_10011512_pt1 | contig 10504 bp, 8 predicted proteins | sample 12_EM_MG_FD_207224 | JGI IMG/M metagenome (GOLD analysis project Ga0307510, IMG submission 207224) | Populus trichocarpa ectomycorrhiza microbial communities from riparian zone in the Pacific Northwest, United States - 12_EM | ecosystem: Host-associated > Plants > Roots > Unclassified | place...
CGGCTGCACGGCGCGCTTCTGTTCCACTCGATCCAACCCGTGAGGATTCATGGCACGCACGAGAGCACACAACTACGAAGACCAGAAGGAGTCGATCCTCGTGGGTGCCGCTGACATGTTCGCGCGCAAGGGTTACCTCGGGACGTCGATGAACGACGTGGCCGAGGCCTGCGCGCTGTCGAAGGGGTCGCTGTACCACTACTACCGCGACAAGGACGAGCTGCTGATCAGCATCGCCGAAAACCACGTCACGCGACTCGTCACGCTGGTGAGGTCGGTCGAGCAAGACGAGACGATTCCGGCACGCGATCGACTGCAGGTGCTCATCACGCGGTTCCTCATCGAGTACTCGGACGCGCAGAATTCGCACCGTGTCCTGACCGAAGACGTGAAGTACCTCCCCGAGGCGGCGCGGCAGCGCATCCTGGACCAGGAGCGCGTGGTGGTGAAGGGCTTCGCGGACGCGATCGCGGTTCTGCGCCCTGACGTCAAGGCCGCCGAGCTTCACAAGGCTGTCGCGATGCTGCTCTTCGGGATGCTGAACTGGCTGTTCACCTGGTTGCGCCCGGATGGCAGCCTGACGCACGCGACCATCGCGCCGCTGGTCTGCGAGCTTTTCTTTAACGGCCTCGGCGGCATGCGCGAGATGAGCAAGAAGCCGAAGCCCAAGTCGCTGTCGGCGACCCGAGTCAAGGCCTAGGCCGTTGCCTCCCGTGCGGGCACGCGCCGACGATCTTCGCGGCGCCGAGGAGCATTTCGTCACGCGCCGAGAGTGGCCTCCAAGGGTTTGCACGTCCCTCATCGAGTTGCGATTGCCCCATCCTCGTTCTTACAATAAACCGGACGGTCGGGTTATTAATTGACGGTACTTCGGCCGCCACCGGCTCGCTGTTCACCCAGGAGCAAAAGAGGGCATGGGCAAAACTTCAGCGAAGGCGGCGATTCGTTCGCCTTCAGTGACTTCCTTCGTGGGTCGTCTTCTCGGGTCGCTCGCCATCGCCGCGGCCATCGTGCTGATTGACAGAGCGCTCGGCAGTTCGGCATCTGCCCAGGTCATCGCGTTGGTGGCTGGTCTCCTGCTGGCGCTGGGATACGTCGTCGATGCCCGCGTGGGCCTCGGTCGCGCCCGGCGTGTGCAATCGGGGCCGGTGGCCGATGTCGTGCCGACGCTTCGAGCCGATGCCCTCGGCGTCGCCATGGCAGCGGCTTCCGCGGCCCATGTGATGGACGGCTGCGCTCGCGTGTCGGGAGAGCAGGCGCTGCTCGCCGAAAACGTGGACAGCGCGAGTCGAGAGACCACGATCGCCATCGATCACGTGTCCGACAGCACGCAGCGCATCGCGGCGTCCACCGAGGGGAGTTTGCATCGTGCCCGCCAGACTGCTCAGGATCTGAGAAGCGGCAGTGAGCAGGCGCGAGATGCGGCTTCGTCCATGCAAGCCTTCTCGGCCACCGTGCATCAGGTCAGCCAGCAATGCGCCGAGGTCGCGTCCGTCAACGAACGCGTCGGTGCCATCTCGCGGCAGACCTCGATGCTCGCGTTGAACGCCGCGATCGAGGCTGCCCGGGCAGGAGAGTCCGGGCGCGGGTTCGCGGTCATCGCCAAGGAGATCCGCGAACTGGCGGACGAAGTCTCGGCCGTGATGCAAGCGAGTCAGGCCACAGTGGCTGTCGCACAGGACCACGCGAGGGCGGCGGCCGACCACAGCACGCAGGTCTGCGAGAAGATCGAATCCGTCCTCGCCGCGATGGCACAGGGCAGCGCGGCCTGCGACGTCATGTTGGCCGATTTCGAACACAGCTCCAGCCAGTTCTCGCTCATCGCGGCCGCGGCAGAGCAGATGGCGGCGTCGAATGCTCAGGTCCTGACCAGCGTCACCCGGTCCAAGCAGCTGAGCGCGGAGATATCGACGCGCCTGCAGAGCGCGGCAACGATGTCTCACGCGGCGCTTGCGTCGACCGAAGCGATCCAGGAGGTTCTCGGTGGGTTCGATGAAGGGGAGGGCGACTTCGAGCACACGCTGCAGCGGTGTCGCCATTGGCAGTCGCAAGTCGAGCAGACGATCGGTGCGCTCTTCAAGGGCGGCCAAGACGTTTTCGACAGGCACTACGAGGCGATTGCCGGGACGAACCCCGAGCAGTTCCGGGTGTCGTATCAGCAGGCGTTCGAGCGCACGCTCCAGCCCTTGCTCGACCAGGCACGCAGCGAACTGGGGGCGCTGGCGTGCACCTGCATCGCCGGCGATGGCTACATGCCCACGCACAACACCGACTTTGCAAAGCCGCCGAGCGGAGACCCGGGTGTCGACATCAAAGCGTGTCGCGACAAACGAATCATGACCGACCGCCACGGTCAGCGCGCCGCGACCTATCCGGGGCGCTTGCTGCTGCAGACCTTCGTGCGTGACAACGGCGACCTCACTGCAGAAGTCGCGTTGCCGATCCACGTGAAAGACCGCCGATGGGGTTCGATGCGTTTCGGCTTCGATCCCGCGAGCCTGCTTGGGCGCTCAGCGGCGCGGCCGACGAGATAGCGAGCCGGGCAGGCCCGGAGGGCATCGCTGCCGAACAATCATAACGAACGACGAACGGAGACAAAGAATGCAACAACGCACGAAGCGTGGGCCACCCGAGCCGGCCTGCGAGCAGCGGCCGCGACGGAGATGGTTGCAGTTTGCGGCGTCCCTGGTGCTTGTGCCGACCGCATTCCGGGTGACCCATGCGCAGAGCGACGGAAGCGACATCTTGATAGGCCAGTCGTGCCAACTCACCGGACCGCTGGCACCCCTGTCCAGCGAGATTCGCGAAGGCGCGAAGTGGTATCTGGACGAAGTGAACAAGAAAGGCGGTGTTCGCGGCAGGCGCATCAAGGTTCTCGTGCTGGACGACGGCTACGACCCCAAGCGCACAGCCGAGAACACGAAGCAACTCGTCGAACGAGACGGGGTCGTCGCCTTGTTCAACTTTGCGGGCACCCCCACCACGTTGGCGGCTTTGCAGACGCTGCGCCAAAGCAAGGTTCCGTTGGTCGCGCCGTTCACGGGCTCCGATGCCCTCAGAGGCACGTTCGAGCGCTATGTGTTCAACGTGCGTGCCGGCTATTCCGATGAGATCGACAAGATCGTTCAGCACCTGAGCACCGTCGGCGTGCGTCGTGCCGGCGTGGCGTACCTGAACAACGCCTTCGGCAAGAGCGGGCTGGAGGCAGCAAAGACGGCGGCGGCCAAGTACGGTGTCAGCCTCCTGGGTGAGGCGCCCTTGCAGGTCGACGGAAGCGGCCTGAAGGAGGTGGCGACGACGATGAGCCGTTCGCAACCACCCGCCATCATTCTTGCCACCGCCGGGAAAGTCACCAGCGACTTCATCGCCGCCTACATGGACATCGCTCCCGGCACGCAGTTCTACGCGCTGTCGGTGGTCAGCTCCCAGCAACTGACCCAGACGCTGGGGCCGCGTGGCCGCGGCGTCGCCATGACGCAGGTCATGCCCTACCCCTGGGGCGGTGGCTCGCGCCTGGCCCGGGAGCTCACCGAACTCGCCAAGAGCAACGGCGCCACCAGCGTCACCTACAACCACATGGAAGGCTATGTGTCGGCGAAGGTCCTCGTCGAGGGCCTTCGCGCCGCGGGGCCGACACCGACGCGCGAAAGCCTGGTCCAGGCGCTCGAAAGTCTGCGCGAGCTCGATCTCGGCGGGTTTGCCGTCCGCTTCTCGGACAAGAACCACAACGGGTCCACATACGTCGAGCTGACCATCGTCGGCAACGACAAGAAGATCGTCCGATGAGATCGGACGCCCTCACTTGATCTGCGATTCCTTGTAGTAGCCACTGTCGATGAGGATGGGCTTCCAGTTCGACAGGTCGACGCTGACCGGCTTGAGCAGGTAGGACGGCACGATCTTCACGCCGTTGTTGTAGGTCTTGGTGTCGTTGATCTCGGGCTGCTTGCCGCTGGCCATCGCGTCGATCATGTTGACGGTGACCTTGGCCAGCTCACGCGTGTCCTTGAACACGGTCGAACTCTGCTCGCCGCGCAGCATGGACTTGACCGAGGCCACTTCCGCGTCCTGCCCCGAGACGACCGGGATCGGCTGCTTCGGCGTGCCGTAGCCCACGCCCTTGAGCGACGACAGGATGCCGATCGACAGGCCGTCATAGGGCGAGAGCACCGCGTCGACGCGGGCGTTGCCGTAGAAGGCGCTGAGCAGGTTGTCCATGCGCGCCTGCGCCACCGCACCGTCCCAGCGCAGCGTGCCGACCTTGTCCATGCCCATCTGCTTGCTGCGCACCACCAGCTTGCCGCTGTCGATGTAGGGCTTGAGCACGCTCATCGCGCCGTCGTAGAAGAAGAAGGCGTTGTTGTCGTCGGGCGAGCCGCCGAACAGCTCGATGTTGAACGGGCCCTTGCCCGATTTGAGCCCGAGCTTGTCGACGATGGACGTGGCCTGCAGCACGCCGACCTGGAAGTTGTCGAAGGTGGCGTAGTAGTCGACGTTCTTGGAGCCCTTGATCAGCCGGTCGTAGGCGATGACCTTGATGCCGGCGTCGGCCGCCTTTTGCAGCGCGTTGGACAAGGTGGTGCCGTCGATCGCGGCGATCACCAGCACCTTGACCTTCTTGGTGATCATGTTCTCGACCTGCGCGAGCTGGTTCGGGATGTCGTCGTCGGCGTACTGCAGGTCGGCCTTGTAGCCCTTGGCCGCCAGGCTCTTGACCATGCTGTCGCCGTCGGAGATCCAGCGCGCCGACGACTTGGTCGGCATCGACACGCCGACTGTGCCTTTGTCCTGGGCCTGCGCGGCGCCGCCGAACAGCAGCGCGCTTGTCGCGGCAACGAGGGTGAGGGTCTTGATGAACTTCATGGGTCTGTCTCCTTCTTGGTTTGTGGGGTCCAACGGGTTCAGTGCGCCCAGCGCAGCACCAGCGGGTCGAGGCGGCGCGCCGTCTCGATCAGGCCGGCGCGGGTCGCAGGGTGCATCGCAGGGAACGGGTGGCGCGGCGCTTCGCAGGCGATCACGCCACCTTCTTGCATCAAGGCCTTGGCCGACAACAGCCCGCCTTGACGGTTCTCGCAATTGATCAGCGGCAGCCAGCGCGTGTACTCGGCGATCGCGTCCTCGCGCCGACCGGCCGCGTAGGCATCGACGATGCGCCGGATGCCATCCGGGTAGCCGCCGCCGGTCATGGAGCCGGTCGCGCCGGCGTCGAGGTCGGGCAGCAAGGTGATCGCCTCTTCGCCGTCCCACGGGCCTTCGACCGCGTCGCCGCCAAGGCGGATCAGTTCGCGCAGCTTGGACGCCGCGCCCGCGGTCTCGATCTTGAAGTAGGCGACGTGCTCGATCTCTTTCGCCATGCGCGCGAGAAAGGGCGCGCTCAGCGCCGTGCCGCTGACCGGCGCGTCCTGGATCATGATCGGGATCGTCAGCGCATCGGACAGCGCGGCGAAGAACTCGAAGGTCTGCGCCTCCGGCACGCGGATCGTCGCACCGTGGTACGGCGGCATGACCATCACCATCGCAGCACCCATGGCCTGCGCACGCCGACTGCGCTCGACGCAGACGCGGGTGCTGAAGTGCGTGGTCGTGACGATGACCGGCACGCGGCCGTTCACGTGCTCGAGGATGGTTTGGGTCAGCAGCTCGCGCTCGTCGTCGGCGAGCACGAACTGCTCGGAGAAGTTCGCGAGGATGCAGATGCCGTTGCTGCCGGCGTCGATCATGAAGTCGATGCAGCGCTTCTGGCTCGCAAGGTCGAGCTCGCCCGTGGCGGTGAAGGTGGTCGGTGCGACGGGGAAGACGCCGCGGTAGCGTGCTGTGCTCATGGGGCTCGTGGTCAGTGGGAGTGCGACGGCACGGCCGCGCCGCGGCAGCCGACGAGGAAGTCGAAGTCGCAGCCTTCATCGGCCTGCAGCACGTGCTCGACATAGAGCTTGCGGTAGCCGGCGCCGTCGGCCGGGTTCACGGTCTTCGCGGCGGTCCACGCGGCCAGGCGCGTTTGCAGTTCGGCATCGGGAATGTCGAGGTGCAGCCGGCCACCGGCGCAGTCGAGTTCGATCCAGTCGCCTTCCTGCACGACCGCGAGCGGGCCGCCGGCGCGCGCCTCGGGCGCGACGTGCAGCACGACCGTGCCGTAGGCGGTGCCGCTCATGCGCGCATCGCTGATGCGCACCATGTCGGTCACGCCTTGCGCGAGCAACTTGGGCGGCAGGCCCATGTTGCCGACCTCGGCCATGCCGGGGTAGCCGCGCGGGCCGCAATTCTTCAGCACCAGCACCGAGTCCTTGTCGACGGCGAGCTCGGGGTCGTTGATGCGCGCCTTGTAGTCGGCGAGGTTCTCGAACACGACGGCGCGGCCGCGGTGCTGCAGCAGCGATGCGGTCGCGGCAGAGGGCTTGAGCACCGCGCCGCGCGGCGCGAGGTTGCCGCGCAGCACGCAGATGCCACCGTCGGCGACGAGCGGCTGGCTCAATGGACGGATGACCTCGTCGTTCAGCATCGGCGCGTCCTTGACGTTGTCCCAGAGGCTCAGACCGTTCGCGGTGAGCGCGCCCGGGTGCGGCAGCAGCCCGGCTTCGCCCATGCGGCGCAGCACCGCGGGCAGGCCGCCGGCGTAATAGAACTCCTCCATCAGGAAGCGCCCCGAGGGCATCAGGTCGACCAGCGTCGGCGTGCCCTTGCCCAGGCGCGTCCAGTCCTCGAGTTCGAGCGGCACGCCGATGCGGCCGGCGATCGCCTTCAGGTGGATCACCGCGTTGGTCGAGCCGCCGATCGCGGCGTTGGTGCGGATCGCGTTCTCGAACGCTTCGCGCGTCAGGATCTTCGACAGCGTCAGCCCTTCGAGCGCCATCTGCACGATGCGCATGCCCGACATGTGCGCGAGCACGTAGCGCCGCGCATCGACCGCAGGGATGGCCGCGTTGTGCGGCAGCGTGACGCCCAGCGACTCGGCCATGCACGCCATCGTCGAGGCCGTACCCATCGTGTTGCAGGTACCGGCCGAGCGCGACATGCCGGACTCGGCCGACATGAACTCGTGCAGCGTGATCGTGCCGGCCTTGACCTGCTCCGAGAGTTGCCAGACCGCGGTGCCCGAGCCGATGTCCTTCCCGCCGTGCTTGCCGTTGAGCATGGGCCCGCCGGTCACGCAGATCGCCGGCACGTCGCAACTCGCGGCGCCCATCAGCAGCGCCGGGGTGGTCTTGTCGCAGCCGACCATCAGCACCACCGCGTCGATGGGGTTGCCGCGGATCGCCTCTTCGACGTCCATGCTCGCGAGGTTGCGCGTGAACATCGCGGTCGGCCGCAGGTTCGACTCGCCGTTGCTGAACACCGGGAACTCGACCGGGTAGCCGCCGGCCTCGAACACGCCGCGCCGCACGCGCTCGGCGAGCTGGCGGAAGTGCGCGTTGCACGGCGTCAGCTCCGACCAGGTGTTGCAGATGCCGATGATGGGCTTGCCCTGGAACTCGTGGTCCGGGATGCCCTGGTTCTTCATCCAGCTGCGGTACATGAAGCCGTTCTTGTCGGCCGTGCCGAACCAGGCGGTGGATCGGAGCGGAGGGCGTGAGGTGGACATGAGGGACAAGGTGGCGAGGCTGGGTGCGGCCGGATCATAAAGTCTGTCTTTATGGTGAAGCCAGTGAGTGTTTTCCCTCTGATTGGCCTCAATCTTGTCTTTTAGTATGACCTTATTGCTTAACCGCCCAGCGCTTCCATGACCTCGTTCGCCCGCTACCCCAGCCTGCAAGACCGCGCCGTGTTGATCACCGGCGGTGCGACCGGCATCGGCGCGACGCTGGTGCAAGCGTTCGTCGCACAGGGGGCGCGCGTCGGCTTCATCGACATCGATGCGCCCGCCGGTCTGGCCCTGGTCGCGACGCTGAGCGGCGCGCGCCACACACCGGTGTTCGCCGCCGCCGATTTGACCGACATCGCCGCGCTCGATCAGGCGATCGCCACGATCCGCGACCGCATCGGTCCCATCGCCGCGCTGCTGAACAACGCGGCCAACGACAAGCGCCACCAGATCGAAGACACCACGCCCGAGAGCTGGGACGCCGGCATCGCGGTGAACCTGAAGCACCAGTTCTTCGCCGCGAAGAATGTGGCCGCCGACATGAAGGCCGCCGGCGGAGGCTCCATCGTCAACTTCGGTTCGATCAGCTGGAAGCTCAAGCAGGGCGGCATGCCGGTCTACACGACGTCGAAGTCGGCCGTGCAGGGGCTGACACGCAGCCTGGCGCGCGACTTCGGGCCGTTCAACATCCGCGTCAACACGCTGCTGCCGGGCTGGGTCATGACCGAGAAGCAGATCCGCCTCTGGGTCGACGACAAGAGCAAGGAAGAGATCGCGCGCGGCCAGTGCATCAACCAGCCGCTGCTGCCGGAACACATCGCGCGCATGGCGCTGTTCCTCGCCGCCGACGACAGCGCGATGTGCACGGCGCAGGACTTCATCGTCGATGGCGGGTGGGTCTGATCGAATGGCCGCGGTGCGACCCTATGGCCACCTGCCCGACGGCCGCGCGGTGTTCGAGTACACGCTGGACAACGGGCGCGGGCTGATGCTGCGCGCGATCAACTATGGCGGCATCGTGACCGAGCTGCACTGCGCAGACCGTGACGGCCGACCCGGCAACGTCGTGCTCGGCTTCGACAACCTGACCGACTACCTCGAACGCAACCCGAGCTTCGGCACGTTGGTCGGCCGCTACGGCAACCGCATTGCCGGTGGTCGCTTCACGCTCGACGGTGAGACCTACCAACTGGCGCTGAACGATGGTGCTCACGCCTTGCACGGTGGCCCCGGCGGCTTTGGCAAACGCTGGTGGGCCATCACACCGCTGCCGCCCGAGGCCGATGGCAGCGTCGCGCTCGAGCTCACGCTGACCAGCGACGACGGCGACGAGCACTACCCGGGTCGGCTGGACGTGACGGTGCGCTACACGCTGACGCCTGCGAACGAATGGCGCATCGACTACCGCGCGACGACGAGCCGCGCGACCGTCATGAACCTGACGCACCACGGCTACTACAACCTCGCCGGCCGCGGCAGCGCGCTCGGCCACCGGCTCACGCTGAACGCCAGCCTGTTCCTGCAGGTTGACGCCGAGCTGATCCCGACCGAGACCGCCGAGGTCGACGGCACGCCGTTCGACTTCCGCCAACCCACGCGCATCGCCGAGCGCATCCGCAGCGGCCATCCGCAGCTGATGGCGGCGCGCGGCTACGACCACTGCTACCTGATCGACCGCACCGGCGGCAACGGCCTGATTCATGCGGCGCGCCTGGCCGACCCGGCTTCGGGCCGCGTGATGGACGTCGCCACGACCGAACCGTGCATCCAGTTCTATTCCAGCAACTTTCTCGACGGCCGGCTGCGCGGCGCGCACGGCCAAGCCTATCGGCAAGGCGACGGCGTGTGCCTGGAGACACAGCACTGCCCCGACAGCCCGAACCGACCCGAGTTCCCGTCCACCGTGCTGCGGCCCGGCGAGACCTTCCAGAGCACGACCGTGCACCGATTCAGCACTGACTGAACACCCACCCCTCGAGGAGACATCAGACATGAACATCCAACGTCGTACCGTCATCGCGGCCATGATCGCCGCCGGCTTGCCCATCCCCGCCGCGTTCGCGCAGGGCAAGATCGTGCTCGGCTTCTCGCAAGTCGGCGCCGAGAGCGAATGGCGCACCGCCAACACCGAATCGATCAAGTCGTCGGCCAAGGACGCCGGCATCGAGCTGAAGTTCTCCGACGCGCAGCAAAAGCAGGAGAACCAGATCAAGGCGATCCGCGCCTTCATCGCGCAGAAGGTCGACGTGATCGCGTTCTCGCCGGTCGTCGAATCGGGCTGGGGCACGGTGCTGCAGGAAGCCAAGGCCGCGAAGATCCCGGTGATCCTGTCGGACCGCGCCGTCAACGAAAAAGACGACAGCCTGTGGGTCAGCTTCATGGGCTCGGACTTCGTCGAAGAAGGCCGCCGCGCCGGCAAGTGGCTGGTCGAGAAGATGAAGGGCACGACCACGCCGGTCAACATCGTCGAGCTGCAGGGCACGGTCGGTTCGGCGCCGGCGATCGACCGCAAGAAGGGCTTCGAGGAAATCATCAGCGCCGACCCGAAGTTCAAGATCATCCGCTCGCAGACCGGTGACTTCACGCGCGCCAAGGGCAAGGAAGTGATGGAAGCCTTCCTGAAGGCCGAAGGCAAGAAGATCAACGTGCTGTTTGCGCACAACGACGACATGGCGATCGGCGCGATCCAGGCGATCGAAGAAGCCGGTCTGAAGCCCGCGAAGGACATCACCATCATCTCGATCGACGCCGTGAAGGGCGCGTTCGAGGCGATGATCGCCGGCAAGCTCAACGTCAGTGTCGAATGCAGCCCGCTGCTCGGGCCGCAGCTGATGCAGGCCGTGAAAGACCTGAAAGCCGGCAAGACGTTGCCCAAGCGCATCGTCACGCAGGAAGGCGTGTTCCCGATGGAAGTGGCGGCGAAGGAAT
>Ga0307510_10011513_pt1 | contig 10504 bp, 5 predicted proteins | sample 12_EM_MG_FD_207224 | JGI IMG/M metagenome (GOLD analysis project Ga0307510, IMG submission 207224) | Populus trichocarpa ectomycorrhiza microbial communities from riparian zone in the Pacific Northwest, United States - 12_EM | ecosystem: Host-associated > Plants > Roots > Unclassified | place...
CTTCACAGTTTTCACACAAAACAAGTTTTAGTGATGCTTCATTTCATTGCCCGGTATATTAAATAGAAATCTGTCAATGAATTAAATGTTAGAGCATTAAAAAAAATCACAGTTATGCTCAAAACATTGAAGATCTTGCTCCATGCCATTACGAGGCATGCATGTGTCCTAAATATCAATTCAGGTTGTAATTTATAGCAAATGTCGACAATCTTTAATTAGTTTCTTTTCTATTCTTCATATCTTATTGGACTCCAATTTATTCTTACTACCTCTACTAATGTGTCACCACGAGCATTCCTTTGGAGGAATATTTTTTTAATTTTTGTTTTAAATTCTTTTTCTTGGCCAGCAAGGGTCGGCATGCTTGGGACATGTTCAAGAGTGATGGACCGTGGATGGAAAAGCCAAAACCTGATTTGTCCACTTCATGTTTATCTTATAATTTGTACTGAGTTTCAAATCAATTTTTATAAGAAAATAGAAAAGAAAAACCCTTTATTTGGTTTCATTTTTCACAGTATGTCAGAATGAAATTTATCGACAGACAATGCTACTCTGTTAGAAAAACTCTCATTGGTGATTTGTGGTCTATCGGTAATAATTTTACAATGAATTTACTGACGGACAAAGCGAATAAAAAAAAATATCCGCTTCATTCCGTTGGTATTTTCATTGTTGAATATAACATATCACCAACAGAAAACCTTATATCATTCCATCGGTGATTTTTTTATCCGTCATTATTTCCATTGGTGAATTTAATATATAACCATCAAACATATCATATATTATTTCATCGGTGAGTAAACAGTTATAGTGACATTTACAATAATTATTTTCAAACACTTTCTTTTCAATGTGTACAATATCAAGGTTATGGCAAAGGAGATTGGTTTTTCAATAAGAAAACTCTTAGAAAATACTTTTGTTTTACTCAATTGTTAGTCAAACCAAAATAAAAAAACTTTTGCTTACTGGATTGAAAACCAAACATAATATAATCATACTTCGACATCATGTCATACAATTTTTCACTCAATAATAGTGGTGATGCAACATCCCTTTCAACTCTACCAACAAAGAAGTCATTTATGTTCTTTCTGTACTTGTGATCCGTTGGCAAGAAGTACCTATGACAATAAAAAAAAACACTTTATCATTATTTGTTAACATTAAGGCCTTATTATTTTCCATATGATATGGATATGCTAATTTTTCATGCGTGCTCCAACCAGAAACCATTTCATACATAAAAAAAATCATTACTGGTTCACTTCAAAATTGTCTTCATCTAAAAATTTTGTTTTCTTGATACATCATATGTCAAAGCCCTAGATGGCTATAACTACCTCAACTCATCAATCAACAGATGAAGACAAACATCTATATTCCAACCCAAACTATTAGGATCGGGTATGATCGTAGATAAAAAAATGAACTCTGACTTCATGCATATCCCTGGTGGTAAGTTGTAAATCTTGAGTATTACCGACCAACAAGAATAAGGAGTAGCAAATGACCTAAATAGATTGAATCCATCTTATACATAACCTAAGAAGCACATTTCTTGATTCCTTTGAAAACCAATGATGCACCCTATTAAAATGTTTTTAGGCTTCACCATTGGAAGTGTGCATCATCACTTCATCCACTGCATCATATGAATGATGTCATTTTATGTGCTTAGTAGTATTTTGTTAACATGAATAACTTTTGTAGTTTAGGTGTGATTGAGAAGTATTTAAGATTTCTATATGCAACAAGAGTCCTTCCCCTGTTAATTCTAAGTTTATAACGAGCATGCCTACATATTTTGCACTTAGTGAAATCTACATTTTCAAGGTAGTTCAATATACAAAAATTTGAACACATGTCAATTTTCTGGTATCCAAGGCTGAAGGGTTTTATCATAAATTTAGCAGTATAAAAGTTCTTTTTCAGCCTATTCCTTTTAGGTAAAATGATTTTCACTCATTCAACAATTATGTCATAGCTAGCCTTACTCAACCCATTATCTGAATTGATAGTGGACATTTATGCAATGACTGATAATTTACTATGATTTGTGCACCCAACCCTTAATGATTCGTCAGAATCTTTCAAAAGATTATTAAAATTGATCACGTCTACATTAGGTTTTTTATTTACTATTGGACATTAACCAGCATAACCCTGATTCATTCTAATCGCATCCATAACCATATATATTCCTATAAGAATTACTATTGTCATCTACAACTTCATGCACGTTGTTAAAACTAGAAGTTGACCTAATCATCTTTTATATTGTGGTCTCGTGAGGAACATATGGTTCTCTATATGCACACCAACACATGTATCTCTCCATGAACCATTTTTGTTGAAGATGCATTATTATAATATTTGGATAAAAAATATTTATTTTTATACCTCTTATATGGACATCTAATACTCTCACCATTAATATTTATTATATTAAATAATACTTAATTAATAAAATCATGAAGCTCATTACAATAATTTATCCTACGCAACCCTTCGGGTGAATCTCGATACATCTATGAATGATCCATTACTTATGTCAAACCTATATAGAATGTTGATGACAACATGTATTAATTAATTATGTAAACTAAATAAATAACAGAACATTGGTTTAACTCAAACTTATTCAAACTATTTTAATAGTATAACTAATTCATTATTAGTTATCTATATAAATTCAAATTTCTATACATTTACCAAAATTTTCAACTCAATAATAAAACTGACAAAATATAAAACAAACCCGTTAAGTAAGCCATTATTTATTTCATCACAAAAGACCTAAGTAACAAATTCAAATTAAATTTCATTAATTTACAAACAAATATAATTTTATAAAATCTCAAATAAACCCTAACATGTACAAATCATATATTCATACAACAACTTTCTGTGGAAAAAAGTTATAAAATAAGTAAACACTCAAATAAAATACAAATACTATAAAAATATGCAATAAAATTAATATTTTAAAATTGAGTTCAAATAATAAAAAAAGGGTAGTTTTGCTTATTTGAAATGGAGAATCTTCAATAAAATTTGAATCGGAATAAGGATGTTGACAAACTTAGTATTGGGTTGGCTGAATTTGTAGTGGAATATTGATTTGTGATAAAATTAGAGGGGGCGTGTTGTTTGTTGCAGAGAAAAGTGGAGAAAAAAGAAGAAATGGAGGGGGGTCGCTCATCAAGCCATAAATTAAGTATTAAAAACGGATTTAAATCCGTCAGTAATTATGTCTGTTAAAATAGAATGACATCGTATTTCTTGGCTTGTTTTCATATATTTTTTTCCACTGTAATTCCCTCGGTATATACCGAGAGAATATTTTCATCAGTGTATATCGATGGATACTACAAATGTATATTTAGTCGGAAAAATTCACCGCAATCTACCAAGAAATATTTTTGTCAGTGTCTTTTTCAAATTTATGGTGGTGTAACCACTATCAAAACGCCAGATAATCTCATTTTAAGAATATCAAATTTTGGGATATCATCATTTTTATAAGCGCAAAATGAGACAAACCATGTATAAACCGGAATTGTTTTAGGTCATGAAATCACACCTATATATAATACGTGTGTAAAGCAAGAGTAGTTTGCCAAGAATAGATTGACGAAGAGGTCGAGGCCGCAGAAGAAAAAAAAAAAGGGTCCTCTTCCATTGCATCAAAATACCAGCTTATATACATAGAACAGAAAAATCCAAGTGGAAGCATCTCACAAGGACATCTCCATGTGAAAGGAGAACCCTGGAGAAACAAGGTCCCTTTTCCAATAATTTAGGTGATACAGGTGTTGATCTGTCCAGATGTGGCACTCTCATGTTTTTGTCTGGATGCTGAGGCCATATGGAATCACAAAATTATAAATAAATGCATGGAGAACCTGTACATAACAAGGATCTATCTTGGAAAGGTTCTTGTGTGAAAAAGGTTTGATCGATATTTAAGACAAAGATGACGAGATAGTGTTTGGTTGACTGTGGTTACTACGAGGTGGGATGATGGTTCTGCTGCCACATACTTCTGCATCAAGTCGAGAGATAGACGAAGAGATGCTATTGCATTATAGGCTTAGGATATGGAAATATGGAGAAAATCAAACCAGAAGCAAATGACGAGAATGGAGATAGATATCCAGGCCAATTCAAGCAGTTTCAGAATTGACAATAAATAAATAAATAAATAAGCTTTTTTTTTCTCTCTCTCTCTCTATGATAAAACATATTATAAGACTAGTTTACATAATAATCAATAATCAGTTCAAATTTTCTTTTCAAATGATTTTGAAGGGATATATCAATCTAATATATTCAAATCTTTTTGAATATTGAACTTAAGATTTGAGTGCAATAAGTTGATGAAAGTAGCAAATCTTTTTAACTACAGGGCAATCCTTTAGAGTCGGGCGTGTTTGAAAGTGTGGTTGTGATTGTTTTTAAAGTATTTTTCACTCGAAAATATATCAAAATAATATTTTTTATTTTTTAAAAATTATTTTTAACATCAGCGCATCAAAATGATATAAAAATAATTAAAATTTAAAAAAATTAAAATCTTTTTAAAAATATTTTTAAAACACAAAAATAAACAACACCACATCTCACACTCAAAGAGAATAAAATATTCTATGTCAGACTCACTGGAAACGAATTTTTCGTAAACATGAATGTCTCAATATGTCCTAAAGCTAATTACGTAGATGTCTATCATGTTCAAGGCATTAGAAGGGGAAATACGAGGTTCTAAAAAACAACTTTATACATCACTTCTAATTAAAATGCATGAATTTTGTTGAGTTGAATAGTGGTAGGAAGGGAGACAAGAGGGACATGACAGGTCTAATTATTTCTTAGTTTGGATGTAAAAAATAAATGGAATGATGTATTAAAGAAAAAAATTTATTCGATGAATAAATATTTGTACAATTAAAAATATCAAATGACATATTGAAATATATATTAAGCCATTCGCCTTTTCCTCTGTATTACCATGGTGTATCTAAAACTTGGAAGGAAAAATAATCCAAGGAGTTAAAACTGCTTGACCAACACCCCTGAATAGAGAGGGGGAAAAACATGATGGAGGAGCTTTTTTTTTAATGTAATTTTATATTAATAGGTATAAATTTTTATTTGGTTATTGAATTGTGCTGAAAATTTTCTCAAGATGCTAAATGTCATGTTTTTTTATAGGATTAAAATTTTATTGTCATATGAGATTGGAAAGGACTTCAAATAAAGCCTAGAAGTTATTATTTGAAATTGCGATATTTTCCTGGTTAGAGTTAGGATTATTTTTTTTTTTCCAATTTGGTTTAGAATTTTTATTTTTTTTTTAATTTTTAAGGATGTTTTTCCTAGTATAAATAAGGTTACGCTACCAAAAAATTAGCAAATACAAATGAAAACACCGATGAAATTTTTCTGTCGATAGATTGCAATGAACTTTATCGACATAACAGTCCCTCATTGTATCCATCGATAAATACCGGTGGAAATATTCTCTATGTATATACCGATGGATTTATAATGGGAAAATTAAAAATAAAAAAAACTAAAAAATACAATAATGTGTCATTCATACAGACAGAATTACCGACAGGATTAACTCGTCAGTGAATTCCATTTGTAATGTCGTCGGTAATATTTAATTTATGACCTGGCCAGCAACCCCTCTCTCCCTCAATTCTTCTTTTTTTTTCCTTCCACCTATGTAACAAATAGTACACCCCTTCCAATTTTATCAGAAATCAACCTCTCCCACAAATTTAGCCACCCCAACACTCAATTTGTCAGCATTATTGTTCTGATTCAAATTTGAGGATTCCCTATATTAAGTGAGCAAAACTACCCATTTTTTTTGTTTGAACTCAATTTTCAAATATTAATTTCTATTGCATATTTTTGTAGTATATGTATTTTGTTTGGGTGTTTACTTGTTTTATAACTTTTTTTCCATAGAAATTTGTTGTATGAATATATGATTTGAACATATTAGAGTTTGTTTGAGATTTTGTAAAATTGTATTTGTTTGTAAATTAATAAAATTTAATTTGAATTTGTGACTTAGGTGTTTTATGATGAAATAAATAATGACATATTCAACAGGTCTGTTTTATATTTTGTCAGTTTTATTGTTGAGTTGAAAAATTCAATAAATGTATAGGAATTTGAATTTATATAGATAATTGATAATGAATTAAGAGTACTACGAAAATAGATTGAATAAGTTTGAGTTAAATCAATATTATCTAATTTATTTAGTTTACATAATTAATTAATAAATGTTATCATCAATATAAGTAATAGATGATCATTCATTGATGTATCGAGATCCACCCGAAGGGTTGCGTAGGATGGATTATTATAATGGGATTAAGGGCTCTATCTAATCCGAGAAATATTAGTGGAGACGGTATTAGATGTCCATGTAAGAGGTGTAAGAATAAAAAGTTTCTCAATACAGATGTTGTAACGATGCATCTTCTACAAAAAGGGTTTTTGAAGAGATACTTGTGTTGGTTTGCACACTGAGAACTATATGTTCCTCACGAGACCAAGGTAGAAAGGATGGTTGGGTCAACTTCTAGCTCTAGCAACATACATGAAGTTGTAGATGACAAAAGTAATCCTTATAGGAATATGGTTATGGATGCGATGAGAATGAATTAGGGCTATGTCGGTCAATGCCCAATAATAGATGAATTACCTAATGCAGACACGACTAGCTTTAATGATCTTTTGAAAGACTCTGATGAACCATTATGAGATGAGTGCATGAATCACAGTAAATTATCGGCACCTATGTGTCATTAGGTGTCAACAATAAACAAGCACCTGAGTCACAGGCACCCATTCTCGACGCGACCTCATCGAGTGTGATGTCGCCACGTTAAGAAAAAGTTCCTTCAAAGCGGGATTCATTTACTAGAAAGTATCATGCCCCGTGAAAGTCCGACCTTTTAATGTAAATTTGTTTTCCTTTCATGCACGACTAAAAAATAAATAACATATTAATAATTTTTAAAAAATAATTTCAATTAACGAATGTAATTTCAGGTTTGCAACTATTAAGGTTGTCTAAACCATAACATCGGCAATGAAATCTTCGATGAAAATATCATTGTTTCAATGGAGTTAGTTTTCCAAAAATCTCAAACGAAAACCCATGATTGATGCATGGTCCGGAAGGTTTAAGGTTAGTATTAACTTAAATAGTTTTTTTATTATGTTAATTCAGTTAGTTTATTAATATTAATGAAATTATTCTCTTACAAATTTGAACTGCAAAGAAATATTTTATTGGGATAAAGCTGACAACGTTGTTTTCAAAAGTGTTTGAGAGTATTACGCTGCAATTATGTAAGATTGAAATCAAGATAAATTTTTTTAATTCAAATTTTAAAATTTTATTTTTCATTTATTAACATATAGTTCATTTGTACCATATATATTGCATGATTTTTGATACGAGATGCAAAAGAAAACAAAAAAATATGTGAAAGAAAGAGAGCTTCGACGCTAGAAGGACGTAATGGTTTGGAAGGATTTTAGATCATCGTAGATCTTAGAGGCTGTTTGGGCGGAATATATTCAGCATGTGATGCCCAAGCATTTCGTGTGATGGTCACAATCTGGTGCAGAGAACCAGAACTAAAAGATTTACGGTTCCATTACAACACACCGGTGGATCTATTCCGTTCGTTTCGCATGCGAAGCGAATGATAAGATTCTCTTTTTACTACCTCTATTTTTTAAATTTATTATTTTATATGAATATGTTTAACTGACAACAATTTCTCTTGCAGGCTATGGTTCTTGGACGAGGATCAAATCCGATGAAGCTTTTTATAGAAACGCACGTGCAAATTGATGATCATCAAAAAGGAGTGTAACATCTCGTAGATAGCTGAGCTCAACACTTTGTGGTATGTTGGATTTCAACAATTTCTTTTCTTAAGTTATTATTTTTCTTGAATTTGATGACTTTTTCTTAGGATATATGTAACACCTGGTTGAATGAGAGATACAGGGATGATATTTTAACCCATTCGAAACTTGATTTGTCTTTATGGTTAAAGACAGGATCATGTAGTGGACCCGATAAAAATTAGGTGTATGGTATCTCAAACACTATGGCCAAGGACTTGTGAACGACTCTAAGTGTTTCAATCATCAAATGCTTGTAATCAGTTCTGAGCACTCAAACTTCATGGTTCAAGGTGATTTTAGACCAACGAGTTCAATCTCGGACGACCTATCTTACTGCTGAGATAGAAAGACTCGGTGCTAAGATGGTTGAACTCAGTTGATTTTGTTAATGAAGATAAAATCATAGAGGGGTGGTACATGTGCTCCCCTTTATTGGCCCCACGGTCTCTGTGAAGACTCGTCTTCCCCTCCTTCATCCTTTTTTTTTTAGATTAATTATATTTAAACTTATAAATTTGTAATAAATATTTGATTTTAATTTTAATTTAATTACTTTTAATTATTTTCTATTTCTATTTAATAGATTTTTAAAAAAAATATTTTTAAAAATATTATTAACGGTCTTACCAACAGATTAAGTCCATCGATATATTCTAGAGAATTGAAAATAAATTACTACAAATGTCATTGTGCCACTATTTAATCACCGATAGTTTTATTTCATCGATAATATTAAAAAAATTCATTGTTGGCATTATCAATGGTTTTTTTGTCGGTGATATGTGAAAGTCTCTAATGGAAATATCAACAGATTAAAATGGGTAAATTTTTTTTGTTTGGCATGTCTGTAAATCCATAAGTAATTTTATTACTGATGAACTCAGCAACAAACCATAAATCATCGACGATAGGTTTTTCGATGAAGTATTTTTGTCTATGAGCCTGTCGGTAAAAGTCGTGCCGACGGACTTAGTGTCTAACCACCGATAAAATATTTCATCAGTAAATTGAAAACTTCTAGTAGTGATTAGTTTGTGTTTCAAGAGACTACTTGAAAATAAATATTCAATAATAAAATTGTGAATTAGAGTTTTTGTTTGATCCATTCTTTTAAAAAAATTATGTTCTTGTGCTTGTTGTCTTTCTTATGTTGTTTTCATCTACAATAGTTGGTATCGGAGTTCAATGATTCTCAGTGGTTAGTTGTTGCATGATGTTGAATAACCATGTATGGAAGAGGTGGTTGCAAAATAGGATGTGATGGTGTAGGAGGGGATGAGGAGTTTCTCATTCGAGAAAAAGACGTTTGGGAACTGGTGATAGAAAACATGCAGTGACAAATTAAAAAAATTATCCTATTGATTGGCGATAATAAACATACAGAGGCAAGTTGAAAAATTATCTTATCAATTAACGGAGTTGGAGTTTCTAGAATTCTTTTCAAAGGTATGAGCAAATTAGGCAACTTCTTAATCGGGTTAAGTATTATGGAGATTTTGGTAATCTCATTTATAATGAGATAGATGTGGATTGGTGTTCTCCACAACTTATGATGTTTATTTTGATTATTATTATTTTAATGATGATATCATAAACAATGATAGTAATAATATCATTAACGGTGTCCTTAATGATAAGTTAGATATTAAGTGCAAATAAAACATGTAAGATACTCAATAAAAAAATGTTAATTTAGGTTATGTGGATCATTTTGATTACAAGCTTGTTGTTATCACAAAGATTAATATGTTCAAGAGTATTATGAATACAACATATATTGATGAAGCAAGTTTGAGATTTCAAATTTATTATTTTAAAAGTCAATAGAAGATAAATAATTTGTCAATAGTTGTTTCTTTAACAAATTTTAAGATGAAATGATTGAAATTGATGTCTAAAGAAAAGGAGATGGAGAGTCTTGATTGGACATTCATGAGATTAAGATAAGAGTAATTTGAACTCCATGACAAGTTCTTTCCAACTCGAAAAAACTGATGTAGGAGGTTTTTCCCTAAAGTGTAATTTTATATTAATAAACAAAAATTTTGATATGATTGTTGGATTGGGCTGAGAGTTTTCTCGGATATTATAAAGGCTCTATTTTCTATAGAATTAAAATTTTGTAGCCATATGATATAAGGAGGGCCTTCACATAAGACCTAGAAGTTGATTTAGGACTCTTTTTATTTATTTACTTTAGAACTCTTATTATTTTTCTAGCTTTATTAAGATGTTTTTTCTAAAATAAATATGGTTATTTAACTTGTATTTCAGGAGACTACTTGAAAATCATATTCACTAATAAAATTATAAATTAGAGTTTCTATCTAATTTTTTTGAAAATTTTATATTCTTGTTCTTACCATTTTTCTTTTTATGTTGTTTTCTACCACATCAAGATCACGTGAATAGATGTACAAGTAGTGTGTCTTCCACCACCTTTTGATGAAGATAATATGAAAAAAAACCTTTTTTTCTTACCATGTAAGAACATGTTTGAGAACGTGTTTGGCTATGTATTTTTAAAATTTTAAATTTG
>Ga0307510_10011514_pt1 | contig 10503 bp, 8 predicted proteins | sample 12_EM_MG_FD_207224 | JGI IMG/M metagenome (GOLD analysis project Ga0307510, IMG submission 207224) | Populus trichocarpa ectomycorrhiza microbial communities from riparian zone in the Pacific Northwest, United States - 12_EM | ecosystem: Host-associated > Plants > Roots > Unclassified | place...
TTTTTAGCTTGTCTCTTTAACTGCTCATGATATCTATTGATTATCTACGCCTAAACTAATTTTTATTTAAACGTTGTTTGTTTTGTTTTTAAGAAAATAAATCACCCGGCACTTCAACCGAGATATTTATTTAAATAATATATTGACCTGGTTTATTATTATTATTCATATAAATAAATAAATAAATAAACCGAAACAGCAGATGCTGGGGCTGACCTGAGGAGAGACGCTTCTTTGTTAAACATGGAGTGAGAAATCTCGTGAAGAACGGAAGCTAATTTCTTTTCTTTAATTGTTTCTTTGATGGAGTGCCTTTTCCATTACGAAATTTGCCACTCCACGTTCAACCAGCGCTGCAAATCATTCACAGAAAGAATCTCTTGTCAAGTCATTCGCAACATTTGCTGTTTCTAGGTCTCAAGAATACAGCACAATTCAATATCTAATTGATGAACTGTAGACTTTACAAAACAAAATGCCGTCCAACAACTTCACATTATATCCACAAACTTCCTGTATCCTTATTCCTTAAAGCGATTTTCCTAGACCGAATCTTGCTCTACATGGATTTTTCCACTACTAGACTCAAGACACGTTGATCTTCTGAGTCCTTTTCTAGTGCATCCTTAATTATGCCATATTGAACAATTCCAATCTTTCTGTGAGCAGCTGTCCTTTTTCAGTACATCATTGTCATGCCATATTGAACAGCTCCAACCATTCCGTGAGCAGCTGTACTTTTCTAGTACATCCTTGTCATACCATATTGAACAGTTCCAACCTTTCTGTGAGCAGCTGTAGAGGCGGCAGCGGCAGAAGCACTAATCCCACCGTACTGAGCCTTGGCCTGCAGCAAACTTGTGTCAATCATCACCCGGTCATCCACATGCTCTACCTTGTTCACTCCTATCCGTGTCATAAAAAAAGGGTTGGAGTCTATGTTGATAGCAACATCTGGTGCATATTTGGCTGCCATGCCACATTGCTGGACTTGCTTTTGTGAGGATAAGTCGCTATCAGCTTCCATGGTAGATCGTTCTTGCTTTCCCGAGTTGGATTTACGGTAACAATATGCAGAAGGGGCGGCGTGTGGAGGAAGGACTGCACTTCTGATGTATGTTCTCGGGTCACGGGCATCTTTCACGATGCTCCCATTCTCGTATGATACAACTTGCCCTACAACCTTTCCAGGTTTAGCTACAGAGGCAAATTCAATGGATTATTACACTGGAAATGTAAAACGAAATTCAGTTAGTTGAAAAACCATTGGCAACAAGAAAACGAGTACCCAGTGGAACTCTCTGCTGTGCCTGCAAGGTCCTTGATATATTTACGGGAATTCCTTCAGTGTCTCTGGGATTTTTGTTGTATGCTTCCTCTGCAGTGTGCCGGTCCTTGAAGGAAGCAAGATTCTGTTGTTCTTTGGTAGGGATTGAGCTTGAATGCACAATTGTAGACCTGCACATATCTTTCAAAGATCAGAGAAAAATTAACTGAGCACCAGTGAAATACTTACAAGCCAGGAGAGCGAGTCAGAAAACAAAGAGAGAGGAATCCTCATAAAAAAAATAAACAAAATAAAACACAAACATTTAAATCAACAAAACTCAGCAGCCTTGCTGAAATCCAGAAAATAAAATCCCCTAAAGAGTATCTGAAGCACAATACAAAAAAGCAAAATCAATTATCTTATCCTATAAAAGCATCTGTAAAGATACAGATCTTTCAAACCATCTAAACATACCAAACAACTGCAGACAACACATATCAGGACAAATAATCTAACTCCAAAGATTAAATGCATCAATCCATTCATCCTTCTAACAGTTGCTTTCAATTTCTTCCTCAACACAAATGCAATGGGACAGCTAACAATTCAGAGCAACAACAACGAATAATTTCAATACAGCTAAATTACTGCCACTGCTGTCATAATTGTTTATACTTGCAATAGATTACATGTCACGCAGAACATCACATGTGCCCCAACTACTATAACATCCTGTTATATTCTTATTGAGCTTGTCCCCACACCTCTATCTCTCAACAATCTGTAAAGACTTTAGAAGTTTAGATGAAAAACTGAAAGGACAAAAAATCTGATGATCATTACAACAGTATCCACTAAAGATCATCACTGACTTTCCTATATCAACAATTAGTGAAAACTTCAAAAGTTCAGAAGAAAATGAGAATGCAACCCCATGATCATTAGAAAAGTTACCACTAACATCACTACCTTTCTCTGATCCCCATATATTATGTGACACCATGAACTGCAAAAAGCAAGGCAAAAAAAACAACAAGATCGCAGCAAATAAACAAGAAGACAGCAGAGCAACATGCTTGGATATATTTACCTAGGAAGAGATGCATGCTTTCTTTCAAGAGGAATTACTGGTCCACTTTTACCACCATTTTCCTCAAGATGTGCAAACTGCTTTCTGAATTGATCAACGGCACTGTGTACACCACCAAAAGTCAGGGGAAAGCGGAAGCAGACAGAAAGTTGAGTAAACTGTCTCCAAAAGCCAAAAAAATAAATGTAAAAGAAGAAGAAGAGGGGAGTCTCAAAAGCTAGAACCTTGGATAAAGAAAGTTAGTCCTCTCAGTTCCATTTAAATAGTCCTTGAGCAGTTGAGGATGGTATTCCAGTATCTCCCGAAAAATTAGCTCTCGTACATCCTCCTTTGTAACTCTTCGCCTCTCAAACTCAAACTCCATCTTTGTTATTGGCTGGCAGGAAGGCTCCCTCTCTACTCTTGCCAATCCCTTGAAGTAAGGATCTGCCAGTGCCTGAAAAAATATAAGCAGGCCAAAATCATTCAACAGATTAGCCATGTTAAAGGATTAAGAAAGAATAATATGCAGTAATCTGAATGCAATGCAGAAACACAAGCAGAAGGGTTCAGCAAAGGATGGCATAAAATTTCAGAGAAAGTCAATAGATTTTGTAGAGGAACACACCTCTTCAGCGGTTGGACGATCTTTGGGGTCAAAAGCAAGTAGCCTTTCCAACAATCGTAGTGCCAAAGGATCAGCATTGGGAAATTTCTGTGCGAGTGGAACAGGCTGCTTTTTCCTCATGCTGGTTAAATATCTCCTTGCCTTATCATTTCGAACCTGGATTCATAAAGACAAAAAAACAGTAAATACCATAAAATATACAATGTGTTCATTTTGTGTTTTATTAAGGCTGAGCATGCGTGCCTTTTTTTTTGGGCGGGGGGGGGGGGGTTATTGATGGGGTTGAAGATATGACAATAATATATGTCCAGAACAAATGGCATGAATATATCCAGAACAAAATGCAAAATTCATCGCAACTTTGCACTTACCAGAGAGATTGTATCCAATGATGGTGTGCCAAGTAGATCAGTCATCAAGTCCAACTGGTGAACTACATTTTTGCCAGGGAAAAGTGGTTTCCCTGTTAGTACTTCAGCAAAAATGCAGCCTATACTCCATATATCAATTGCTGGTGTATACTGCAACCAGATGCCATTAAAAAAATTAGAAAAACTGTAGAATTAAACCATATTGACAATTTTACAGTTAAAATTCCAAGAATGCCAGTTTTTTCCACTGAACAATAACTCTGTTTACATTAAATCCATTGACAGGAAACCTTCTCTGGCTCTCGCCCTCAGAATTATGAACTAACAATCCAAAACAAAAATCAATGATTGATGAAAGTTTACAGATAAAACTCCAACATACAAAATTGAACAATAGAACTACTGGTGTTTTTTATAGAATTAAGAGATCAACACATCTACGCCTGCTTCCTCGATCTTTCAGAACAAAAACAGTTTCACATCTAGTATCAATACTTAATTAAAGGATCGATGTTTTCAGCAATAACACAAGAATACAGGCAGAAAAATCATTTTCCATCTGCAAACCGGGGCACCAACTAACAATTTTAACAACTATAAAATTGTCAAACCTATGTGTTCAAAACCATTTGGTTTGGATATACCTTGGAGAAAAAGGACCCACAGAGTTCAGGAGCTCTATACCATCTTGTAGCAACATAATCCTGTAAATTTACACAAGTTTTAAAGTCAATGCTCCCTGTTCCTATTAGATTTATTGAGCAAATATAAGCACATCAGGGACCTAATATGTTAGAAGAGTACCGTCCAGAATATTGTCGAGGGCGTGTCATTGAAAGCAACTCTTGCTAACCCAAAATCACAGATTTTAAGCTTACAGTTTGCATTTGCCAATATATTTTTTGGCTTTAAATCTCGATGATAAACATTTGCTGGAGCCAAGTAGATAAGAGTTAGATATATGCCACATCCTCAACAAATGGAAATAAAAAAACAGAACAAAGAAGGTAGATGTGGACAGAGCAACTATATAACAAGGAATGCAGTCACCGCAGTAATACCAGAGAAAGAAAATACAAATTGTCAAACTTATTGTCAATCTAAAAGCTAATGTATTACAAGAACACATTTTGAAAGAGGAACCAATAACACCGATACCAGAAAAAAAAAATGCAAAATGACACCTTGCAACCATTTATCCACAGCTCCATGAGCAATTCAAATTGATTTACAAATTGCCATGATCTTTTCTTGTGCCGTGAATGCATGTCGATTGAGATAAGTGATCTATAAATGTCACTCCCATGATTTATGCATGATATCCAAGCAGCCATTGATGAAGCTCCTAGAAAGAACTAGTAGGAAAGGTGAGGTCTGGTGGGGAGAAGACAATGGAGGCTAGTTCATTCTGTTTCTGATCCTAAAGAAGGAGTTTTATAGAGAACTTGGCCATTACCACATATACAAATAGGACTGGGTGCACCTACTCAATGTTAATGGGTTTAAGGACCAAATCCCATGAGTTTCCGATTAAGTGTCATATAAAACCCTCTTTTAGAAGCTTAAACCTGCAGTGTGCGTAGTAGCCTCCAGTGCGTTCTCATTCCAAACTCTAACACCATGCAATCATCCCTAAGAGAACAATCAATGGCTCCTCATATTTGGTTAATAAATCATGAAGGGGAATTTTATCTCCTCTTGATCCACACATTCATGACACATGAAGAGGTTGTGGTGGTTGTAAAGCAAACTGAAATGCTTATAGGACGGCAAGTGTGTAGGTAACCATTAAGGCAGGCTTCCACCAAATTTTCCTTTATTGGTATTGAAGCAATGGGCCTCTTTTATTTTTATAATATCAGGAAACAATTAATGAATGTGCACATAGGCTTTTGCTGGAGTTAAGTAAATGTTCTCATCAAAGAGATAAACAATATTGTACCTGTGTGGATATATTTTAATGCACGAAGTAGCTGGTAAAGAAAAAATTGATAGTGCTCTCGTGTCAAGTCATCATTGGCTTTGATGACTTGATGAAGATCCGACTCCATGAGCTCAAAAACAACATAGATATCTTTAAAATCCCTTCTTGAAGGTGGTAGCATAATGTGTTTAATTTCCACAATATCAGGATGTCTTAGGAGCCTGAGCAGCTTTATCTCACGCAATATACGAGCAGCATCAGAAATGTGTTCGAAAATATCATGAATCTTCTTTATTGCCACTTTCTCACCGGTGTGAGTGTCAATTGCAGAGCAAACAACACCATAACTGCCTTTCCCAATAACTTCCTGAATTTTGTACCTATTGGCATCACCATATTCAGAGAAAAAGTCCATCTCTGTTGAATTCTGCAACATAGGAACCCGAGTTAGTTGAGAAGACCAACACATTTAATAAGATCAATAAACATTTCTATGCCTTTTTCAACTGTATGACACTAATCATGTCTGACAAGTTTATATTTTCTATTTGATATCTTCTTTTACTATGCTCAACAGCATGAAAATCAGTGCCCATGAGTCTTGGATCAAATGCAACTGTTCATATACTACTGATTCCAGCATGTGCCACTTCAGATGAATGATACTGATTCCAGCATGTGCCACTTCAGATGAATGACTCTTGCATCTTATGAAGAAATGGCAGACCTCTTAAGGATCCCTTAAGTAAAATTGAACAAAATGATACCCACATTGTAAATTTTATAAACATGGAAGTTTCTTATTCAAATGTCAAATGAATTCTAACTAGTAAAGGACAATCCAATCAAAATTGATATTTTTTTATAAAAAAAAATTGCATCTGTCCTTCACACCGTAATTTTTACTTTATTTTCCAGTGGTTCCATGTGATCAAAACCCTTGTTTTCTTCTTTGAAACAATAATGGCTGTGGGCAAGAAAATGAGAATTCATAAAAGCATAGAAAGGAGAAAAAGAAAAGGAATGTAATGCAAATAGTTTGAAGTAATGAGTACGTAACACTGAAATTCTTACAATAAGAACAGCAAATAAACTGAATTCTTACAAGTTCACTCTCCCAAATCCAGAATCAATAAGAACAACAATAGGTATCTCAACAACCATAACATCAAACTAGCAGCCTCAAAATCTCCGCAACGAATTCATCAGTTTCCACTTGTACAAAATCAGAATAGAAGGAAAGTAAATCCAAGTCAAAACATTTTACACTGAAGATGAAGTGGGGCAGAAAATTCCAAAAAAAGTATAAAAATCAAAACTATTTATTGATGAAAAAAATCCAGGTCAAGACAATCTATAGATGAAAAAAATCTACTGATAAAAGAATCAAATCCAATTATAAAATGAGAGATAAAAGTGCTATTTAATGAAATCATAGGGAAGCATGTGCGTTTAAGTCAGCGGATAACATTCACACAAAACAAAGAGAAACCCACTTCTCTAGAAAGAAATTCACATTCAATGATACCGTTACCAATACAAAAAATAAAAATAATTCCAAAGTATCTCCCATTAAGAAAACAGAAAAAACATAAATTAATTCTTTTATTATGTATTGAAAAAAAAACATATAGATAATCATATAAATTGCTACATAGCTTAACTACCAAACACACTAATTCAATCTGCAAAAATAATCACAACTCTTAATTATTCACAATTTTCTTCATCTAATGATGTTCCCTTCTTTCCTCTCTTTTTAATGCATATTTTACCAAAAACACTTTTAACACAAACAACACAGTTAATTCTGAATCAAAATGTTGAAATTCACATCCAAAACAATAAAAAAAAACAGTCTTAATTTCACCTTTTTTCTCTGATCTTGCTGCATATTTTTTGTCTCCAGTTCCAAAACTTCAACCAAAAACCCCAAAAAGAATAAAAAAATAAAACAGTTTCCCTCCACCAAAATCCGAAACTTTTTAAATCAGATGATATTGGGAAACAGATTACAGATCCTCAATTAAGCAAATCAATCAAAGTTGATGAACCGCATTTTCCCCGTCTCCCCCGGCTATCCCACCTTATTATCCTGCTCGAATCCTTCACCGGACGTACATTCAAAGCCAATCCCCTTCTTCATAGACTCCTCCTCCAAATCCCCTCCCTCCAATATATATAATAACAATTACTACAATAAACCAACAGCCACCGTCTCTTTTTGACAACTCAGTAACAACAACAACGATGAAAAGTCCTCGTCTTGCATTTCTTATTCTATCAATCGCTACTCTAACTAACCTAGCCCCAAAAAAATATTTTGTTGAGTTAACAGAACGGAACTGCTTTCGGGTTTGCGTGTAGAGCCGTATTTTGAATTTGGTAAGAGAATTTATAGTGTCTGTGAGGGTTTTTGAGTGTGGAGAAATGCGAGATCTGTACACCGACCGACACGAAGCTCAAAGTAGTAAAAAAAATAAAGAGTAAAAAGGGGATTGTGAGGGGAGATAAAACAGGGAGGGAGGGAGAGGTTTATATGGCATGTATCTAGGGGTATTTTTGGGGTTTTGATGCTTTATTTCCTACTTATACATTATTATTGTTTTTTTATTAATTGATAGGATTAGATTTATGCCGTATGAATGAACGGATAAAATAAAAGGATTTGAATACGGATATGGCATCGGAGTGTAATTATATCTGGTTATATAGGGGTAGAAATGGTATGGGGTTGTGTTTTGGCCGGTGGGGTGGAATTGAGAAAGAGGATTAGGCGCAAGTGTTTGTATGGTTTCATGGACACGTTTTCTGACACGTGGCGAGATCATGGAGTTTTGAGTGAAGAATCGGTGGGGCATAAACATGGATGGTGATCATGAACTTTTTTTTTTTTTGAGATGGAAACAATTTGTGCCTTGGTAAAAGGTTTTTGCATGCGATTTGACCGTTTATGTTTTATAATATATCAATGGGTTAGGCTAGGGTTGGATTATTATTTTTAAATAAAAACAACTATTTCAGCATTATTGATGTATTTTTTAATTAAAAATAATACTAGTTAAAAGAAGAATATTAGGTGATTGGGAGTGATATTGAAAATAAATATATTCAACTAAAAAATAAATAATAAAAACTAAATTAAGTCTACTACGGTCAGCTTCTCAAGACATGCAATCTAATTATAAAATTAAAATAACCTTATGAAAAGTAATTAAAAAAATTATGAAACTCAATTAAAAACATATTCAGGTTTAAAAAAGAACGAAAATAATAAATAGAATCAATTTAGGTTAACCTGTCAAACTTGCAACTCGGATCATGAAATGAGGATAATCTCATAAAAAACAAATAAAAAAATATAAAACTCATTTTCCAACCAAACCAATATTGAATGATAAAATAAAAAATATATTAAAAAATAATAACTCAAGTCAACTCGAGTTAATCTATTAAATTTATAACTTGTATCACGAGATCATGATAAATTCATATAAAAAAATAAAACCTCACTTTTAACAAATCTATTGTTAAGAGTTTAAATTAAAAAAAAAACTATGAAACTTGTATATAAACCAGCATAAAAAAATATATAAAATAGAGTTTTCAAAATAACAAACCAAAATACTATTAAAATAAATAATATTTTAAGGATGTCGCTACAGCTAGTGTTTTGTTAATATTAATAAATATAAATGGAGTGAAACAAGGATTAAAATGGTAATTGATAGTGTTAATATAAAATTGAAGATCAATAATTAAAGAAATTTAAGTTTTTTTTTTAAATACATCAGTTCAATTTAATGTAAAAACAAAAGATTTTAATCTCATACATTTTAACGTATAATAAAAAAAGTCGGGGCGACAATAAAATTAATTGTTCTTCCTTGCGAATATTTTCAAGGAACAAATATTGGGTTTTAGTGTCTAGATGGGACGTCTTTGAAATATAAAACAACGATTATATTGTCAGACAACACAATTCACTTGTGGAGTTGGAATTGATGTGTTGTCGAAAATTCAGATAATTAGATAAGTCAGCCTCTTTATTTAATTTATAATCATGCATGCGTATAAAAACAAATGGTACATTGAGTAAATATACAAACCTGTAAAAAAAACATATAAGAAGAACAATTATATCATATGTGATTGCTGGTTAAGGTCCTTGTAAGAAATACAATCTAAAAACTTTTTGTGGTTATGATTAATTTTTTGTTTTGTATGCTTTCTTGGACATTGTTTGGTGTAAAATAATTTTCCTCAATAATGTTTTTAGTATTTCAGCAATTTTTTTATTTAAATACGTGTTTTACAAACTCAAATGAATAATACTTAATATTTTTCTACAATTATCAAACCTAAGCTATATATATAATAAGGAAGGAAAAAAAAAAAAAACAGGTCTCTAGAAAGACCAACAACCAGGGAAAAAAAACCCCTTAAAATTCTTAGTATCTTTTCTCTTTTCCGTATTTACAAGACTTGAATACTAAAATATTAATATTTATAGTTCATGAAATACTTATAATTCATGAATATTCATGGTTCATAAAATTTTTATAATTCATAGATATTTATAATTCATTAAACAATTAATAAATATTCAAGTCCATGAATATTCATAGATAAAATTAATGAGTATTTAAATTCATGAATGTTCATGGCTCATGTTAAATACATTCATTCATATAACACAATTCATGTACTAATATATTTTAAGAACTAAAAATAAATTATTAATCAAATAGAAATTTAATAGCAAAAGATATTTTTCATTAATCAAACTTAAATTCAAACTCATGAGACCACGTGCTTATAGCATATTCCATAAAACTATTTCGGTTTTGAAACTTTTATTCAAATATTTATTGAGAATAATTTATTACTAGTATTTAAATAGTTTTTAAAACATGTTAATATTTAATATTAAAGTGTTTATGCTATATCACAAAATTCAATATGATATTAATTTTGAATAAAAGCGAATGATTTTACTTTAAAAATAAACCTCATTGTTATTCTATGTTCTTTGGAATCAAATGGACCCATGTTTTAATGACTCGGCTGAAATTGTATAAACTTTTATATTTTTTTTTTATAAATAAAGTCATCAATCAAACTAGTCTATGATTAAACATTCAAATAAGTGTCTTGCCTGATTTGAATGAATTAACTATAAAAATTCGAACATCTCACCTACAATCCTTCAATAAAACGAGAAAAAAAATCTTTGGCCAA
>Ga0307510_10011516_pt1 | contig 10502 bp, 9 predicted proteins | sample 12_EM_MG_FD_207224 | JGI IMG/M metagenome (GOLD analysis project Ga0307510, IMG submission 207224) | Populus trichocarpa ectomycorrhiza microbial communities from riparian zone in the Pacific Northwest, United States - 12_EM | ecosystem: Host-associated > Plants > Roots > Unclassified | place...
CTGACGTGGTGCGGTTGTCAACCGACCACGGTGCCGATGGGGATGCGAAATGCGACGACCGGAGAGGATTCAACCATGTGGAATGGTCTCCGCAACAAGCAGCCATGTACAACGATCATCCGGATACCATGCCTTTCTTACTGGAGTGTGGAGCTGATACGGAGACTCAGATCAGCCAGGATCAGACTCCACTTTACATGTTACCGTCTCGTGGGTTTGCTGAAGCAGCGCGGTTTTCAATCGACCACGGTGCAGATATGGATGCGAAACGCGACGACCGGAGAGGATTAAACCATGTGGGGTGGATTCCGCCTCAAGCAGCTATCTATAATGATCGTCCAGATTCTACGCTTTTCTTACTGGAGCGTGGCGCCAATACCGTGACGGAGACGCAGAGTACCCGGGATCAGACTATATTTTACATGGCATCGTCTCGTGGGTTCGCCGACGTGGTTCGGTTGTTAATCGACCACGGTGCCGATGTGGATGTGAAATGCGACGACTTGGACGAGGACAGCGAAAAGGTGTGGTGGACCCCGCTACATGCAGCCACCTATAACGATCACCCAGATATTGCGCTTTTATTACTGGAGCGTGGCGTTGATACGGAGACTCGGAGCAGCCAGGATCAGACTCCACTTTACATGGCATCGTCTCGTGGACTTGCTAAAGTGGTGCAGTTGTTAATCGACTATGCCGATGTGGATGCGAAATGCGGCGACCGGAGAGGATTAAATCATGTGGGGTGGACTCCGCTTCAAGTGGCCATCTACAAAGATCATCCAAATATTGTGCTTTTATTACTGGAGCGTGGCGCCAATACGAACACTCGGAGCAGCCAGGATCAAACTCCACTTTACATGGCATCGTCTCGTGGATCCGCTGAAGTGGTGCGGTTGTTAATCATCCACGGTGCAGATGTGGATGTGGAATGCGACGACTTGGACGAGGACAGCGAAAAGGTGCGGTGGACTCCGCTACATGCAGCCATGTACAACGATCATCCAGATATTGCGCTGCTATTGCTGGAGCGTGGCGCTAATACAGAGACTCGGAGCAGTCATCAGACCCCACTTTACATGGCATCGTCCCGTGGATTCACTGAAGTGGCGCGGTTGTTAATCGACCGCGGTGCAGACGTGGATACGGAATGCGCCGACCGGAGAGGATTCAACCATGTGATGTGGACTCCGCTATATGTAGCCATTCGCAAAGATCATCCAGATATTGCGCTTTTATTACTGGAGCGTGGCGCTAATATGGAGACTCGGAGAAATCAGGACCAGACACCACTTTACATGGCATCGTCCCGTGGATTCGCTGAAGTGGTGCGTTTGTTAACCGACCGCGGTGCCCATGTCGATGCAAAATGCGATGACTCGGATGAATCTGTCCATGTGAGGTGGACTCCGCTACATGTGGCATCAAACCATGGAAAACTGGAGATCGCAAGGATTTTATTGGAGCGCGGCGCAGACGTGCATTGTCGGGACAATTGGGGCTGGAGTCCACTTCACCATGCATCGTGGCGCGGGTTCGACAACGTTTCCCACTTATTACTCGACCATGGCGCGAATCCCAATGCAGCGAATGCCTCGGGCAAAACTGCATTGCATGCAACGTCATAAAATTGACAGAGCCCTGTCGCCAAGTTACTCCTTGAGTATGGTGCGTACGTCGATTCTTGATGCAAAAACGGATAGACTCCATTGCACCTTGCAGATCAAGAGGAACCCCCAGAAGTCGTGAAGCTGTTGCTGGACCACGGTGCCGACGTGGGCGCCTGGCGGGATGATTACTAGGGGGAAATACATCGGGCAGTATATTGTAATGAATCCCCTCGTCCTAGAACAACGCCCTCCCAGCTTAAGTTCCCAAACAACCATCCTCCGAACGTGTCAGGCAAAATTTGTAGCAGCTCCAGACGATGCCTTCCCCGAGATGTGGCGATTTCCCCCTAAGACCAAAGACAGGAATGTCGAAAGGCCCACTCGCGCACGGTTCGCGCAGGCCTAGAGCAGAGTATCGGTTCGATCCTCAGGCTCGGCTCATCTAGATTGGCGCCTTTACCCTCTCAAGAGTCTCAACGGTCTCTCGACCTCCACCAATTCGGTGACGACACCGCAGGTCAATTTGATTCGGAAAGAGATCTGTACCTATCTCCCCCTCCATCACCATTACTCTTTCCAAAAGCGCTGTGACATTGAGACTACGCCCTCTACCATATCGTCACCAGGTTGACGAGCCCATATGTCACGCTCCGCAAGTGTGGTCTCACCACCCTGTCCCATTTCCATCCTACCTTCGATGTCAACTCTTCCGACCTTTTTCGCCTCTTCCAAGCTTCGTCCGTGCCCATGTCTCGCTCTCTATGCCGGACGCTGGGCATACATATCTCGAGGATGCCCGCTTTGTCTCCCCCCACAGACCTTGACATGTTCCTCCGACGACCCTTTATCCATGTTTCGCATGTCTCTGCAACAATTCCATGCGATGGCTGCTTTCTTGGGGTACGTACGAGGGAATCTCCAGTAAGTGATTTTCTCTGTCACCTCGCAGTAGCCCATAATATTGATAGTCACGTGTATTCTGCTTCATCCCAGTGTAAGGCCGGTAGTCGTACTAGCCTCGGAAACGAGCAGACAGACTCCACGCAGCCATATATCTGAGCTGTAGCCTGCGTTCTCGACCTGAGTAAGTCCGTCCCTGTGTGGCTGATGAGCACGTGACCTTGCTCCTCGGATCGGCCCCGCCCCGACATGTCAAACTCAACCACATTGCCCTCCTCCCACGTGCCCTTTCTCTTCCTCCTCTCGCGCCATCCTTTTGTCCTCGTCCCTCTCGTCTTCCCGCTTTTCACCCTCATCGTCAAGAGATCGCCACTTTCCCTCAAATAGTCAAGTTGTCCTGCCTATCACACAGCAATCCCCACTGCCGGGACTCTCAGATTGCCTATATCAGGTCGGCTGACGTCAAGAACCAGAGTTGCCATCGCCCCATGCTGTACGCGCTTTGCGCTGCCTTCGCCGACCGTCCCGGTCCCCTCTATTTGGGAAGGAATGAAGGATGTACATAGGATTGTCGGTTTTCGTTTTGTACGCTTTTATCTTATTCCGTTTTAGACTCGCCCGCTTGCCACTTTTGATTCCCCCTTTAGACATAGATTTTATCATTGACATCCGCCGCAACATTCCTCCTCTTCATCGCGTTCATACCCGATGTCCTGCTCCTCGCGACCATTCAGTTTATTTTCTTGTTTTTCTGGACACCGGTTCATATTGCATACGACGTTGCGCGGTCTGTTGCCGGCAGTACCTCTAATCGGTTCGTTCCTTTTCTCTTTCTCCTTTACTCACTTTCGCACGTAGAAGTAGTTGTGTCATGTCGTCTTAATCTGCGTATAAATACCCCCGCGTCTGGCTTTGTCATGAGCCAGGCAACTGCGGCCCCACCCTCTCTTCTATTCCTTTGTGTGCTTGTCTGTGCGGCGAGTTGTGAGCCTGCTGTGTCGCAACCGGCTTTCTGAACTTCTGCCTTCGTGTCTCGTTCTCGTCTTCACTTCGCCTTTCCCCTTCGCCTTCGCCATCGCCATCGCCATCGCCATCGCCATCGCCGACTTTCCTCGCCTTCAATTTCGACATCGACATCTTTCTCACCATCGCCACCGCCATCCGACTTCCGTCAACTTCCTTGCTATCGCCTTCCCATCCGCCGCCGTTCTTCGTCCCCCTTCGCGTCGCAGCTGTCTCGTCTCATCGACACCTCAAGACACTCGCTAGCTCGGGGACGCGCCCTTTTCCTTCTGTCGACCTCTATCTCTCACCCGGGGATTATTCTACGAACTCAATCGCAGATGCCGTCTCTGCCCCACACCAGGCAAACGCGTCAATCCATCCGACATCGCATCATCTTCTGTACAAACAAGCAACGAGTCATCCGGTTCGTCTGGCAACGAATATGAGCAAGTTTGTCATATGCATGGAACAGCAATATGTGAGTACTCTCTGACACCAATGATGAAAAATTGCTGAGCGGCTTTTTTGGCGGATCAATGACTTCTTTTACAAGAACTGTTTCGAATCATGTCATTTACAACATGTTTTCGAAGCATATTCGAGACACCTATCTGCTATTCTGGAAGGCCTTCTGGACTCTATTCCCAATAATTGCCATCGGTCCATTCGACCGCATTGCCGGTGCGTAGTATACAGCACAACCTATGAGCGATATTTGGTAATAACAGCCCTGTTACAGTCCCTGCTTGTCGTTGTGATCGGGCGGGACCCTGACACCCTCATTCAGTCTATTGCTATTGATCACCCTCCCTCGCCTCCCCACCACTCATTATCTTCCGGGCGTATAGATGGCTCTAATATCTCCATTTCTCCCTCGTCACAGAGCTCCCACGTGCCTTCTTCGTTTGAAAGACGCCCCAAGCGATGAGTCATGCGATTTCTTTGATGGCAGACCTTCAGCTCTGCACTTCTTGTGCGCTTAAAGTCCGGTGACCAAGATGAAGGCAGCAAATGAATGGTATTGAAAGGCACGACGGTGGGCGCAGGGTCGAAGAGAAAGTGGTGACGTTCGATGTCTGATAGCTAAGGTGGAACAGGAATGGCTGGCTGAAAGAGCGAGCGGTAGCTCTAAGATGAAAGGAATAAGGGAACGTACGAACACGGGTCCAATACTATAAACAGTAAGAGAGTCCGACGAAACACAGGGATCCGAAGAGGAATCCGACTTGCGAGGTGTCGTATACGACGTGCCAGGCGTTGGAATAACAGCTATTGGGGGGTGCGCACCTGTAGCGTCAGCCGGTGAAGGTGGGTGATCCGCGTAGCGTCAGCGGCCAGTGCCAGGATCGAGGCGAGGTGAAAGGGGCCTTGAGGGGAGACAGGGGCAATGAATCGAAAGGGGGGACGGAGGAAGATGACGAGGATGCAGAAGCGTGGCCTGCGAAGGCGAGGAGGCGAAGGGTTGACGTGTTAAGTTGGACTCGGATGGTGGTGAGTGAATGGACAGGCATCACGAGATTCAGGCAGTCACGCATGCGGGGACATGACGCGCGCGCACGATGAAGCCCCTACAGCACTGGTAAGTTAATTTTATATGATGTCTGCCGGGGCTCTTTCTCTCCACAGGGTAATCGAGAAATCTATATCGATGGCTGCGGGCCCTCAATAATCACTGTACGGTACGAGATCAGATACGACTTTTCTGCAATCAGGTCAGAACAGATCGTACTCGCCCCATGAATCACACTTTGCCGTCCCACCCTCAGCCTCAATATCATCGTAGTCGGCAGGGGCATCGACAGCCACGCCGCGGCCCATACGCGCTCGCGCCGGGCACCGCATCACACGGAAAGAGTATCCGCGCGAGCTGCGTTAAGTGGGCGCGGGCATCGATGTCTCGCCCAACGCGACGGGGCTTCTTCTCCGTTGCGGCCTCGGCCCCGCCTTACGTGTCCACGTTGCCGAGCCCACTGCGATTGTTGTTCGACGGTACGACACGGGCGAGCGCGTTGGATACACGCGCTGGATTCCGCACTCGGAGCGTGAGCTGCGTGACCCACGGCGCGATGTACTACCAAATCCATCGCGCAGACTACCACATGATGCTCCACCGTTTCGCCTGTACGGCCCCTGGTGAGGGCACCCGCCTCGGTGCCACTGTATGCGACGTGCAGCCCGACCCAGCCGTTGCGGGCGGGCATCACGGTCGCGTCCGGTGAGGTGCTCTCTGCAGACCTTATCGTCGGCGCGGACGGTGTGAAGAGTACGTTGCCGAAGGCCGTCACGGGGCCCCATAAGAGGGCCACACCTACAGGCGAGGCTGCGTATCGCGCAGTCGTAAGCGCTGATCTCAAGTTTGAGGATCCCACTTGTCAAGATGCTTGAGACCGTGACAGGACTCTAAAAAAAAAAAGCTTAAAAGGGTCATGCAGTGGCGCCTGGTCGTCGCCCAGGGGACTATTGAATCGCGAGTGTGGCTCGTGAGACCGGTTTTTAATGTCATCTGAGAACCGTGCGGGACCTGTTCCAGCGAGCAAAGGAGTCCAATGTCGTGCTGTTCCCCCCCCGATGACGGATCCGTCGAGTCATTGACGGAATAAGGCAGTGTGACTGGAGACAAGATGCGCGCTAACTTAGTGTACCCTGAGTCGCGGCATGTAGCTGGGAAGACCACCAGTGGTGTATTAATGAGCAGTCGGAGTGCTCTGCGGCGTTTGGAAGCTCTTGTCAAATCTACCTAAAGTGGCGTATTATAGATCGCAAACCATCCGGGTGCGCGACCGCTCCTCTTCTTCCCCCACCATTCCTTCACATAACCACTCACTGATCCCTGAAGAGGTTACCACACGCGACGGCGACTCAAGAGTCCTCTCGCCTCGACCAAAAGGCCTTGCACCTTCCCGACGGGCCTGAGCAGCGTGGGTGCGACGATGTGATGCGCGCGGGGATGGCGATGGAGCTCGAGGGCAAGTCGACCCCGTTTCCAAAATTCTGGGCATACTCAATGGGTAGTAGATCCCAGACCCCACGCTTAAGGGAGGCCACCGTTGCTCAATGGTGAGGAATGCCTCAAGATCGCATGTAAACCCCTCTCAGGTAGTAAGGTACCCTTCATGAGTATGTTGGATTGGTTCTTCCTTATTAACTATGACTATCAATTTGTGGGCTGCCCATCAGTGCCGCGCTCAACGAGCATCCGTGCCACATCAACATGCCCGTTTTTGGACGCCCAACGCAGTGGGGTCCACCCGTCTCTGTCCTGGGCTGACACATCGGCGCTGCATCCCACGAGTATCCATACCACACCCACATGACCGTTGCTGGACGCACAGTGCAGTGGAGTCCACCCATCATGGGCCTGGATTGACATGTCGGCGCCGTGCTCCACAAGCATCCTTGTCAAATCCACATGACCGTCGCTGGATGCCCAATGCAGCGGAGTCCACCCGTTCTGGTCCCGGGCTGACAGGTTGGCGCCGCGCTCTAAGAGCATCTGTGCCACCCTCATGTGACCCATGCCGGACGCCCAATGGAGTGGAGTCTTCCCGTCCTGGGCCTGGGCAGACATGTCGGCGCCGCGATCTACGAGCATCCGTGCTACATCCACAAGACCCATGCTGGATGCCCAGTGCAGCGGGGTCCAGCTTTCCGTGTCCTGGGCTGACAAGTCGGCACCGTGCTCAACGAGCATTCGTACCAGATCCACATGTCCCTCCATCGAAGTCAGATGCAGAGGCGTTGATGCGTCATCAAAGCTCTGAGAATTCACATCCTTTGGAAACTCGGTGGCCAACATCTTTGCAATATCATGTAGGCCGCACAAAGCGGCATAGTGTAAGGGTGTTCCATGCGGTGGAAATGGCCGTTCTGCTTTTTTGCGTCGCTGCCAGGGGTCGACTGCTGGGTCATGTATCCAGAGCCAGATGGAAAAATGTGGTTTCGTCCGGTCAAAAAGCTGTTTCATTCCTTCCTCTACATTTTGCGATACGCCCTGAAAACGACCATGCTCGAACCAGTGCTCCCCAGCGTATTTGGCGAGGGGAAATCGGGTTAGGCTGTTTCTGTTGATGTTTTGGTCCAGGTGCAATAGCATACCCAGACACGCTTGGGTCATGAGAGTATGAGCTGGTGTCATAGAAATGTGGTAACGACTGGAAATAGAGTCGCGTTTTTCGGCAAAGCGGGGAGATGTCAAGAACTCTTTAACAGAGAAGTGTGCAAATTGCACGACTTGAGAATGATACCGATCTTCGACAAGGGAAAGTAATGTGGAGCAAGTAGATAGCACTGCTTGTACCGGGTTTTTCAAGCGACGATCTTCGCGAAATGCCGGAATCGGTCCCTCGAAATCAAATGCGAGAATTTCGGCCAATTCCTCGACTTGGAGTGGACGGGAAGCGATTGCGACGCACAGAAGGAGTCGTCGGGCATATTCTGAGTTCGTGTCCTCGATCTCTCGCAAGGTCCGTTCGTATGTCTCATCGAGTGTCACTGGTAAATCGTCCAGAGCACGTTGGATGTCCCACGAGTGGGAGCTGGCGAGATATTCGAGTTGGCAACACACCCATCTGAACCTACCAGAAAGGTGCCGGTGAGAGCCATCAAGGTATAAGGTACCAATGCCTTACATTCCATCTGCTCTTCTTGTCAGAACATCAGTCACAAGTTGCTTGTCGTTCGGGCCCCAATTTCGCATCCTTTTATCCGTGCTAACCATCGACTCGATATAGTCCCTAATGTCATTCTGTTGTCCACTTGCGTCGTGTAATGAAACAGAACGGAATGCTAGTGGCTCCAGGATGGCCTCGATGTCGACCTCGGGTCGGCTTGTCACGCAAATGCGCAGGTTTGGCAGTTGCTCCTCTACAAGATCCTCCAAAAGCGACAAGAGCGCCTCGCGGGGAGACGACAGAGAAGATGTGGTTGGACATTCGTCCAACGCATCTATGATCAGATAAATCGGTTGTGATCCCGGGAGTTTCAACAGGTCAATCAAACAACGAATAAGTTCACCATCACTGGGGGTTCGCGCGCCATTGAGGTGTGTCGAATAAAAAGTGGAAAGGATAGGGTGGTAGGAATCGGACTGGTCGCAAAGTTGGAATAGCACGGAAGTGAGTAGCCCGCGCATATCCCTCTTCTTATCCTCCCTGAAATCATGGTAATACATAGCGAGTGAGGCATGTCCAGATTTCTGCATAATCTTGATCTCCTCGATAATGGTGGAACTGGTGAACGTCATAAGTTCTCAAGACGAAAAGATGGAAGGATTCACAGACCAAAGGACACTCTTGCCAGCACCCGCTATAAAAGGAAGGCCGTCAGTCTCTGGGGAAAATATCAACGGCGGGCGGCAACTGACGTTTCCCGGTAATCCATAATATGGAACTAGGTCCTGAAGCTTTCCACTCTGCGAGCGTGTCGCCCTCGACGAACCACACACCAGTATCACTATGTCGCAATTTGCGAGCGGTGTTGAAAAATTTCCAAGGATCGGGGGGAGAGAGCCAATTTCGAATATTATTCAGCAATTCGTCACCTGCCAGAATATCTCAGCGATTCCAGGCATTGTTGGCCAATGTTATGAGATAACAGACGTTTCATTTGATCTAATACTCGGTCAGACAGGAAAATAGCTCATTATCGCTGAACAAAACGTCAAACATACTGAGGGTTCTCTGGACACCATCAGTGGGTGCTTTGTTGTCTTGAGATGGAAGGGTATTCAATATACCCTCTTCTAGCAGGAGTCGCTCGAGCCTCTGTCGTGCTGCGTTGATGTCCTTGACCCCGAAGAAATTCCTTAACCATTTGACTGCGTCGCACTGAGTAGGGTATCGTGTCAGTAAGAAATGACTCACGCAATCGTTGCTTCTTCAGTTTTTGAGTCACCAGAGCGAGCGTGGAGATTAACTCTATCATCAACTTGACCACTAGCTCGTCCACTGCAAGCATGGAGCGAGACGTCTCTGTATATACCCTGAGACGTTTGACAAAGTGCTCAATTGACTCGAGCATGTCGGCAATTACGTCACAACTTGTAATCACGCCGTTGGCCACCTGGTTCAATTGGACATCAGAAGGATACCGATATGAACTCAAGAACATACCTTCAGTAGGATGCCGAGAGTAGCATGTATCAAAGACTTCCTTTTTCGGCAACCACCACCTCCGCAGCTAAAATCTTGCCAACAAAAGTGTTAGCAAAACAAAAAGTAGAAAATAGTCAATAAAAACATGCACATATCCATACATACTTCATAAAACCATCATAAAACACATACAAAAGAAAAACCCACCATCCCAAAAATGTCTACACCCCCATCTAAGGGGGAGATGCCAGCTCCAGCCAATATGTGCCCACCAGGCAGAAAGATATACGCAACGCGAGCTGCCACAGCTGCGACTACCACAAGCAAGGCCCACAATGTCAGGACCACAAAGGAAAACCCTACAGCCAAGGAAACTCCAGCCAAAGCGGAAGACAAAGTAGAACCTGCACAATAGCACCCAGCATGCGACATTGGCCAAACGCTCTCTTCTCTCCAGAAAGTAGCGGCCACCATCAACCAAATCATCAGTATTAGGAACATTGACAGCGTAACTAAACAAGCTCTGGAGGACATCATGAAGTTCATCCATGAAGAAAAGGACAAAGAGGACCAGAGGAAAACCGTACTAGAAGCCTCTGCCAAAGAAGGAGCCATCAGAAAAAGCATTAAAGCTGACCTAGTAGAGATGTACAATGCCCTTAGCAAACAATTGAATGGCATCCAGGACACAGCAAACGCAACCCTCACAAGCTTGGGCAAGTTACTTGTAGATACGGAGAAAGTCGCAGCCGCCACAAAAGACCTAACAGGTAAAGTCGGTAAAATCACTGACACTGCTGATAAGATTGCTACGGACACTTCGAAATATCAAGACACTGTCCTAACCAGACCAACGCAGACTCTCAGAGCCAGCACAGACCCCAAAGTTTTAGGC
>Ga0307510_10011517_pt1 | contig 10502 bp, 10 predicted proteins | sample 12_EM_MG_FD_207224 | JGI IMG/M metagenome (GOLD analysis project Ga0307510, IMG submission 207224) | Populus trichocarpa ectomycorrhiza microbial communities from riparian zone in the Pacific Northwest, United States - 12_EM | ecosystem: Host-associated > Plants > Roots > Unclassified | place...
GCGTGAGATATCGATCGATAGCCTGATGGGAGAGGCGTGATGGCGCACGTCGCCGTTGTCTGGGACTCAGCCCGGCCTCCTGCGGCGCAGGGCCATTCCGCCGCAGCGCCGGCGCTCTCCGCGCGCAAGGTGGGAATCCGGTTCAGCGCGCGAACAATTCTGTCGGAGATCGACCTCGACATCGCGGCCGGCTCGTTCGTCTGTTTGATCGGACCTTCGGGTTCCGGCAAGACCACGCTGCTGCGGCTGCTCGGCGGACTGGCGCGGCCCTCGGAAGGTGCGGTCTTCAATGACGAAAAGCCCCTCATGGGCCCAAACCGCCGCCTTGCTTTCGTGTTCCAGGACTATGGTCGCGCCCTTCTGCCGTGGCGGACGGTGCGCGCCAATATTGAACTCGCGCTCGAGGCGCGAGGCGCTTCGCAATCCGAGAAAACGGCGACGGTCGACAAGCTTCTCGACCAGGTCGGCCTGTCGCATGCGGCGCAGAACTACCCGCGGCAATTATCCGGCGGCATGCAGCAGCGGACGCAGATTGCCCGCGCGCTGGCGCAGCAGCCTGAGGTGCTGCTGATGGACGAGCCGTTCGGGGCACTGGACGCGATGACGCGGCAGTCACTCCAGGACGAGTTGCTTCGCCTGTCGCGGGAGCGCGGCATCACGGTGGTGTTCGTGACGCACGATATCGAGGAGGCGATCTATCTCGGCGACCGCGTCATCGCGCTGTCAGCCAATCCCGGACGTATCGCGGAAGCGATCGAGATCGACCTGCCGCGCGAGCGGAACCAGCTGACGACGCGCGAAAATCCGCGGTTTCTGCAATACCGCCATCACCTCTATGAACTCATCACGGGTCTCGGGCGATGACCCTCGAAGCCAGATATCGCCTGTTTGGCCTGCTGTTGCCGCTGCTGCTGATCGCAATCTGGCAGGCTGCCGCCATCTCACCGGTATTTCCGGCGGACACTTTGTCCAATCCATTCGCCATCCTGTCGGCCCTGATCAAACTGATGATCGACGGCACGGTTGCGGTGGCGACACGCGATACGCTGGTGAGCGGAGGGCTGGGGCTGATCCTTGGCGCCGCGCTCGGCGGGCTGGCTGGTCTCGCGGTCGGCTTGTGGCCCAGCGCGGACCGCCTGACGAGCGGCATGACCGAGTTCCTGCGACCGGTACCGGCCGTAGCGCTGCTGCCGCTGGCGCTGCTTCTGTTCGGGTTTGGCTCGCTGATGGAAATCAGCCTCGTCGCTTTTGCCGTGTTCTGGCCGGTGATGATCATCATGAGGGGGGCGATCCGGAATATCGACCCGCAGATTCTCGAAGTCGCGACCGCACTTGAATTCCGCCCGTTCGACCGGCTCGTCAAGTTTCTGTTGCCGTCGGTTCAACGCGAAATATTCGTCGCGCTCAAGATCGGAATCGGCGTCGCCTTCGTGGTCGCCGTGACCGTCGAGATCGTGGTGAACCCGCGCGGCCTTGGCTATCAGCTCGTGCTCGCCCAGGTCGGGCTGAAGCCCGACAGGGTGTTCGCTTTTCTGTTCTGGGTCGGCCTGATCGGGTGGAGCGCCAGCGCATTTCTCGACTTCATCGAAAAACGCCTGTTCTCGTGGCACCAGATGGAGCGGTAGGCATGCTCAGCGCCAAGTCCACATTCCGGTTCATCGAACCCGTGATCGTGCCCGCCGCGGTGGCGCTGGCCTGGTACGTCGTCACCGGCAGCGATTTGGTCTCGCGCCTGTTCCTGCCTGCGCCGCAGGACGTGGTCCGATCGCTCATCGATCTTGCTTCGGATGGCGAACTCTATCCCACTATTGGCGCGACACTCTGGCGAATGATGGCAGGCTGGTGTGTCGCATCGCTGCTCGGCATCGGCCTCGGAGCGCTGATCGGCCTCAATCCAAAAATGGATAGCGTGCTTTCACCGACGCTGGAATTCATGCGGCCGCTACCGGCCTCGGCTGTCGTTCCCGTCTTCGTGATGGCGCTCGGACTGACCGACCGCATGATCATCGCCGTCATCGCTTTCGGATCGCTGTGGCCGGTGCTGCTCAACACCATTTCGGGCATGCGCGCCGTCGATCGGCGTTTGCGCGAGGTCGCCTCGGCCCTGGAATTCGGCTCCGGCGGGTTCCTGATCAAGTTCGCGCTGCCGAGCGCGCTGCCGGACATCGTGGCCGGCTTGCGGCTCGGCCTCTCGCTCGCGCTGATCCTGTGCGTCGTCGCCGAGATGATCACCCTGAGCGGAGGGATCGGCACCCAGATTTTACTGGCGAGCCGAAACTTCAGGAGCGCCGATTTGTTTTCGGGCGTCGTCATCATCGGCGTGATCGGCTTTCTGGCGAACGGCACGATCCTGCTGATCGAAAGACAAGCGCTGGCGTGGCGCACCTGAACATCGCAGCCGGAGCGGCCTTACGAACGTTTGAGATGAAGTTTGGCAGAAAGAGAACAAGTGATGCTTTCAAAATCGAAGACGAGTGACGCCGGCGTTTTGGCGATCGCCGCCGCCGATGCTGCTGCCGCGGCATTTCCGGCCTGGTCCGCGCGCGGCCCCAACGATCGCCGCCAGCGCCTGTGGCGCGCGGCCGATCTTCTGGCCTCCCGCGCCGCCGATTTCGTGGCGGCCATGTCCGAAGAGATCGGCGCGACGCGGGCGTGGGCGGGCTTCAACGTGCATCTGGCGACCGGTATGTTGCGGGAAGCGGCTGCCATGACCACCCAGATCGGCGGCGAGGTCATCCCCTCGGACCGGCCTGATCGTCTCGCGATGGCGATGCGCCAGCCGGCAGGCGTTTGTCTTGGGATCGCGCCGTGGAACGCGCCGTTGATTCTGGGCGTGCGCGCATTGGCGATGCCGCTGGCCTGCGGCAACACCGTCGTGCTCAAGGCTTCCGAACTTTGTCCGAAGACGCACTCCCTGATCGGCGAGGTGATGCGGGAAGCCCTCGGCCAGGATGTCGTGACGGTGGTGACGAATGCGCCCGACGAGGCGCCGGAAGTGGTCAAGCTCCTGATCGAACATCCCTCCGTCAGGCGGATCAATTTCACTGGATCGACCCGGGTTGGCCGCATCATCGCCGGGATCGCAGCGCGGGTACTCAAGCCGGTGCTGCTCGAACTGGGCGGCAAGGCGCCGCTGATCGTGCTTGACGATGCCGATATCGGCGAGGCGGTAAACGCGGCCGCATTCGGCGCTTTCATGAACCAGGGACAGATCTGCATGTCCACCGAACGGCTGGTCGTCCAGCGGTCCGTCGCGGACGCGTTCGTTGAAAAGCTGGTGGTGAAGGCGCAGTCGCTCTCGGTTGGCGATCCGCGGAACGGTGACGTTGCGGTAGGTTGCCTGATCGCGCGGCAGCCGGTGGAGCGCATCGGGCGCCTGATCGAGGACGCCGTCGCCAAGGGTGCGAAGGTCGTGTGCGGCGGAACGGCCGAGGGCGTCATCATGCAACCCACAATTATCGACCACGTCACGTCAGACATGGAGATCTATCACGAGGAGACCTTCGGACCGGTGGTTTGCGTCGTGAGGGTCGCCGACGTCGACGCTGCCGTCGAGGTCGCGAACGACACTGAATATGGTCTGGCGGCCGCCGTCTTCACCAGGGACATCGCCAGGGCGCTGACGCTGGTGCCGAAAATTGCATCGGGCTCGTTCCACATCAATGGCCCGACGGTTCAGGACGAAGCGCAGATGCCGTTCGGCGGCATGAAAGCCAGTGGCTATGGCCGCTTCGGAGGCAAGGCGGCGATCGCCGAATTTACCGATACCCGCTGGGTGACCATCGAAACCAGGCCCATGCACTATCCGTTCTGACGGCGTCGTGCTGCGCAGACTTTCGCAATTACTACCATGTTTCATCTTGATGGATTGGAAGCCATGCAGATCAAAGCCGCTGTTGCCAGAGCCGTGGGTGCGCCGTTGTCGTTCGAGACGCTGGCGATCGAAGCACCGCGCGATACTGAAATCCTGGTGCGTGTGGTCGCGACCGGAATTTGCCACACCGATATCGCGATGCGCGACCAGACCTATCCGGTGCCGCAGCCGATCGTTCTCGGCCACGAGGGTGCCGGCATTGTCGAGAAAGTAGGCCGCTCCGTCACGAAAGTCGTCCCGGGCGATCACGTCGTCATGAGCTTCAATTTTTGTGAACGCTGCCCGAATTGTCGGGAGCATCAACCGCATTATTGCGAAAAATACTTCGATCATAATTTCGCCGGTGCACGCGAGGATGGCAGCAGTCCGTTGTCGCGCGGCGATGAAAAAGTGCACGGCAATTTCTTCGGCCAGTCGTCGTTTGCGACCCATGCGCTCTGCCATCAACGCAACGTGGTCAAGGTGCGCCAGGACGTTCCCTTGAAGTTGCTCGGCCCGCTCGCCTGCGGCATTCAAACCGGCGCCGGCGCGGTCATCAATTCCCTTCAAGTCGGACCGGGGCGCTCGATCGCAATTTTCGGATTGGGCACGGTTGGCCTCAGTGCCGTGATGGCGGCCCGGCTGGTTGGAGCGGCAACCATCATCGGCATCGATGTCCACGACAACCGGCTGGCGTTGGCCTCGGAGCTTGGGGCGACCCATGTCGTCAACGCCGCCCGCGAGGATGCCGTAGCTGCCGTGATGAAGATCACCGGACGCGGCGTGAATTTCAGTTTCGACTCTACCGGCGTTGCCAAGGTCATTCGTCAGGCCATGGACGTGCTCGCACACCGCGGCGCGTGCGGGATCGTCGGAGCGTCGAAGCCGGGTACCGAAATCGTGCTCGACGCCATGCATCTGATGACCGCCGGCCGAAGCATCCAGGGCATTGTCGAAGGTGATGCCATCCCCGAGATCTTCATTCCCCAACTGATCGATCTTCATTTGCAGGGTAAATTTCCATTCGATCGCCTCGTTCGCTTCTATGAGTTCGAGGAAATCAACCAGGCGATCGAGGACACCGAGGCGGGACGGGTGATCAAGCCCGTGATCTGCTTTGAGCCTGGGTAAGACCGACCGCGGTTTGTTGTGCCTCGCTTCGGCTCACGACAGCATGCCCATCGGGCGGCGTCGGGTTGCCTGGGCCGCTTCGTCACATCAGCGATGATCGGCGGCTGGGTGAATCGCGATGACGGTTAAGTGCACCGCAATTTCGCTCTCACCAGCGGACAATTCCTCCGAACAGGGGTGCGTAGACGCCGTATCCGAAAGGGCTTGTATCGAGAGCCCTCGTTCGGCTCGCAGATGTGGACTATGCTGACCGTCCATCTCCGACGGAGAAAATGATGAAACTGCGCGGCGGCCATACGAACTATGGCGAGACGATCGGCATATTGATGCTCGATACCAGGTTTCCGCGTCCGCGCGGCGACATCGGCAACGCGCTCTCGTATGATTTCCCGGTGCGCTACAAGATTGTGCGGGGCGCTCACGCCACCAAGATCATGGGCGATGAGCCGGACCCGACGCTGCTGGAGCCGTTCATCGAGGCGGCCCGCGAACTGGCGGCGGATGGCGTCAAGGCGATCACGACGAGTTGCGGCTTCCTGGCGCCGTTCCAAAAGCAACTTGCGGCCGCGGTGAACATCCCGGTCTTCGCCTCGAGTCTGATCCAGGCGCCACTGATCCACGCCATGCTGCCGCCCGGCAAGGTCATCGGCGTCTTCACCGAGCGTGGCCATCACATGAACGACCGCCATTTTCGCGGTGTCGGCTGGTCGCGGGACGCCATCCCGGTCCAGATTCAGGGCATGAAGCCCGACGCGCAATTCCCGCAGACCTACATCATGGGCCGTGAGGAGCTTGATACCGAGGTGCTGCGGTCCGAGATGATCGAGATGACGGAAGCGTTCATGGGCTCCTGCACGAACCCGGGCGCGATCCTGTTCGAATGCACCAACATGTGTCCGTTTTCGAAAGATGTGGCCGATGTCTCCGGGCTGCCGGTCTTCGATATCAACACCATGATCAACTGGTTCTACCGCGCCGGCAATCCGGTGCCTTTCCTGCGCTGAGGATGCGAATATCGCCCTACCGACGGTGGGCGATTGCGATTGGCCGACGCCCCTGTGGCGCGCCGTCCTACGCCTCAGCACGACCAAGCGCGGCGTCGGATGCTCATCGCTGCGCTATCGCGCCTCGGCCACCAGCCAATCGCGAAACGCCTTCACGCTGGGCCGTTGCAGGGCGCGTTGTGGATAGACCGCGTAATAGGCGAAGCCGGCCGGCAGGCTGAGTTCGAACGGCCGCACCAGCCGGCCCGCGGCAAGGTCGTCGGCGACCAGTGCGCTGCGGCCAAGCACGACGCCCTCGCCCTGCACCGCCGCTTGAATCGCGTGATCGGACGACAGAAACGTCGGGCCGCGGTACGGGTCGACATCGTCGATCCCGGCGCTGTGCAGCCATATCGCCCAATCGACCGTGAAAACGTCATGCAGGAGGGTGTGGCGCGCGAGGTCGGCGGGCGTGCGCAACGGATAGCGGCCTCCAAGCAGTTTCGGACTGCAGACCGGAAAATGATCTTCCTTCATCAGCAATTCGGCTGAAAGCCCGGGGTATTGGCCGCCGCCGCAGCGAATGGCGATATCGATTCCGTCGCTGACGAAATCCGCCAGCCGCTCCGAAGTCGCCACCCGCACGTCGACATCGCCATGCGCCCGCCGAAAACGCGACAGCCTGGGCATCAGCCATCGGGCTGCGAACGAGTCGATCGTGCTGACGTTGACGATCCCCGAGGTTTGCCCGGTCGCTGCCGACGTCGCCGCTGCGAGGTGTTCCAGGACATGGCGTATCTCGGCCGCAAAGGATGCACCGGTCGGCGTCAGCCGTACCGAGCGGGTCGCGCGTATCATCAGTTGCACACCGAGATGATCTTCGAGATTGCGGACGGCGCGGCTCACGGCACCGTGGGTCACGCCCAACTCGCTGGCCGCTCTGGAAAAGCTCAGGTGACGGGCCGCAGCCTCGAAGCTCGGCAGCGAATTCAGGGGCGGGAGACGGCGCGGCACAGGTCGCGATCAATTTGTGAGAGATACTCACAAATAGCCTATGATTTCTCGTTTGTCATCAGTGTTGAATAGGCACAGTTTGGCTTCGAATGAGCGCATAGCCGACGAGGAGAAGCGATCATGCTTGAAGGAAAAACGCGCATCTCGCCGGTCGACGTCGCGATGTGCCCGGACGACCTCCGCGAAACGCTCGAGGAACAGCGCAAGCTCTGGGGCACGCCGCTCTATCCCTACCTGTTCTACGCGCGTCACCCGGCGTACTTCCGCGCCGCGAAGTCGATGTGGGCTGCCCTGCAAGAAGACGCGACGCGCGTGCCCGCCACGCTTCGTGCCCTGGTCAACCGCCGCGTCGCCTGGTGGAACGGCTGCGAGTACTGCCAGGACGCCCATGCCGCCAAGGGCAGCCGGCTCGGCCTTTCGACCGAGAAGATCGAGGCGCTCAACGACCACGCCAACAGCCCACTCTTCAGCGACGCGGAGAAGGTGGCGCTGCAGTATGTCGACGCGATCACGGACACGCGCGGCGACGTTGACGATGAGCTATTCGCGCGGCTGCAACGGCACTACGACGACGATACCATCGCGGAGCTGACGATGATCATCGCGTGGCAGAACGCGTCCTCGCGCTTCAACCATGCGTTCCGCATCCCATCGCAAGGGTTCTGGAAGCGATGACCGGAACGTATCTCGCGGGCGGTAACCAGGTAGCGATAGCCGGCTGCGTACGGGTCTAACGACGGCTGCGAGCCGGGGACCATTTCTACTTTGCATGGGGTTGTTTTCGCAGTTTTGTGTCTGGGCCCTGTCGGTTCATCCGCCTCCAACCCGATCATGCGCCGCCAGTCCAGCCGCTCATTCGGCGTTGCCGGCGACACGCAGGTTCGGCACGCCGACGCCGCGGGCGCGCAGCGGCGCCTTGAGCTCTCCGCCGCTGATATCGAGAACGAAGCCGCTATCGTCGCGGCGGAGACGGAGTTCGATCGCCTTGCCGACCTTCCGCCAATCCGCCGTCTCGCCGTCATCGACATAGAGGAGACCGGAGGCGGCATGGCCCGCACCGAACACGATCGCCGTCAGCCCGTCCGCGTCCTCGACCGGGACGATCGCACCGGCGCGCGCGAACAGCGGGAGCCGGCCGAGCGGAGCGGCGACGGTAATGGTTCGTCCGCCCTCGAATGGCGTGCCGTCATGCCAGTCGTACCAGCCGCCGGGATGGGCGGGCAGATAGACCTCGCGCGTCACGGCGCCTTCCTCCAGCACCGGCGCGACCAGGAGATCGGGGCCGAGCATGAAAGCATCCTCGATTCCGCCGGCGGTCGCGTCCGCCGCAAAGTCCCACAACAGCGGGCGTACCGGCGGCACGTCTTCGACAGCCGCGCGCCACATCTGGGTGTAGAGATAGGGCATGAGGCTGTGGCGCAGGTCCATGGTGGCGCGGACCTGCGGCAGTACGTCCGGATGCATCCAGGGCGTATTGACGATGCCGCTGGTCTTCCAGGAGTTCATCACCATGCGCGGCCACAGCGCGCAGAATTCGACGAAGCGGCAAAACAGTTCCGGGCCCGGCGAAGGACCATGAAAGCCGCCAACGTCGTGGCCGATGTTGGTGAGGCCCGACAGGCTCATGTTGAGGCCCTGGGTCAAATTGTAGCGCAGCGTCTTCCAGGCGGTTTCGTTGTCGCCGCTCCAGGTCTGGCCGTAGCGGGCGATGCCGGCGCCGCCGGCGCGCGTGATCGTGTAGGGGCGCTTGTCCGGCGCCTTTGCTGCCTGCGTCTCGTAGGCGAGCTTGTGCATCAACAGCGCCTGCGCGGGGCGGGCGAGCGCTTGCGGAAACGGCCGGCCGTCGCCACAGCACACTGCATCCTCGTCCCAGATCTCATATTCGTTGTTGTCGCTCCACACGGATGTGACGCCATAGGCGAGCAGCGCGTCGTTTATGCCGTTCGCCCACCACTGCCGTCCCTTCGGGTTGGTGAAGTCGACATGGAAGCCGAGGCCGTCCCAGAATTGCGCGACCGCGGGATCACCGGTCTCGCCGTCGGCGACCAGGATGCCGTTTGCTCTGGCTTCCGCGAGCCGCGGATGATCGTCGAGCAGGCAGGGTTTGATGTTGGTCACCGGCTGCATACCGGCCGCCTTGAGTCGCGCCATCGTCGCCGCCGGATCGGGGAATTTGTCTCGGTTCCAGTTGAAGACGTAGCGGCGGTTGCCGATCGAGGTGTAGCCCGAGCCGAAGTGAAAGCTGTCGCAACGAATGCGGTGGCGCTTGCAATCCTCGATGAAGCCGGCGATGCGCGCGTCCGCATCCGGCGCGTCGGCGATGGTCATGGTCGTCATCGCAAAGCCGAGCGTCCAGCGCGGCGCAAACGCCTGTCCACCGGTCAGCCAGGAAAACCGCCGCGTCACGTCGGGCACGGTCGGGCCGGCCAGCACGTAATAGTCGAGATCGCCGTCCTCGGCACGATAATAGCGGAACAGGCCGTGGTAGTTGTCGATCGTGGCGCCGAGATCGACCGAACCGAGCGCGAGATTGTCGTAGAAGATGCCGTGCGCGCCGCGCGCGCCACTGGCGATGAAGAACGGCAGCATCTTGTAGAGCGGATCGGACAACTCGGCGTCGAAGCCGCAGGGGTCGACGGCATCGATCGCGAATCTACGTCCGGTGCGGTCGAGCGGGCCGGCTTTGTCGCCGAGGCCGTAATGGCGCTCGTCCTCGTGCCGTTCCATCGCGTGCAGCAACGCATTTGTCTTGCGCGACAGCAAATAGGCCTGGGTCGGGCGGTCGCGCAGGAACGGTTGCTCCTCGCCGTCACGATGCCAGGCGATGCCGAACGGATCGAGTTGGACGTGCGCGGCAAGGCCAGCGGTGGCGAGCGTGACGATGCCGCCGGCCTCCGACACCGAAGGTTTCGGATTGGCAAAGCCGGTGACATCGTCGCGCGGCCGTCCCTCGAACGGCGGCTCGGCTCGGTCGGGCGCGATCGCCCAGCCGCGGTCGAGGCGATAGCCGCCCGGCCGCTTCAGGGTGACGCGACCGATGTCGCGCTCGAGAATGGCGATGCGCAGCGTGGCAAGCGGCGCTGCTGCCGGTCCGGTCGCGAGGTCGAAGATTGCGGCGTTGCCGTCGAGGCCGCGGAAGCGGCCGTGGGTCAGGGCTTTCATGAGATCAAGGTTCCGGGTCGATCAGGGGCGGGCGAGGGCCGCACCGGTTGCGTCGAAGATGTGAAGGTGGTCGGGAGCGAAGTGGATGGCGATGGCATCACCGCGGTTGAATGGCGACTGGCCCTCCTGGCGCAACGTGATCTGCGGCAGGCCGGGTGCGGAGGCATAGACGAAAGTGTCGCCGCCGAGCTGTTCGACGAGATCGACGGTGGCGGCGATCATGCCGGCATCCGGTGCGACGTCGATATGTTCGGGGCGGATGCCGAGCGTCACGGCAGCTCCAGCGGTGAGGCCGGAGGCCGCACGCGGCAATGCGATTTCACGCTCGCCAATGGTGAGACGCAGCGTGCCGTCGTCCG
>Ga0307510_10011518_pt1 | contig 10501 bp, 7 predicted proteins | sample 12_EM_MG_FD_207224 | JGI IMG/M metagenome (GOLD analysis project Ga0307510, IMG submission 207224) | Populus trichocarpa ectomycorrhiza microbial communities from riparian zone in the Pacific Northwest, United States - 12_EM | ecosystem: Host-associated > Plants > Roots > Unclassified | place...
CGATTAGTGTCCTTTTTGAAACCTCCCTGGCAATATCTAGTGATCAGTGCAGGAAACAAAAGGAGGTGACCTGTCAATCAAGACGGAGGGAACATCGGTAAGGGAAAGAATCCAATAAGAGATCAGCCACTGGCTCAACGCAACTTTTTGTGGTTTTGTTTCTGGGTTTTGCAGGAGACAGTTGGAGTTGAAGGATAATGATCAGGAGAATAGAGTGAGTTTTGGTGGTGGTGGTGGTGGTGGTGATCGTGCCACTAAACGTGTCAGTTGGAATCGTTCACTTTCTACCAGGTTAATTCAACTCAATTCCCTCTTTTCAATGAACTCTAAATGATGGCTTTTTCTTGTTGATTGTGGTTCTTTTTGGTCTTGCAACGGTGGGTTGTTGAAGTTTTTTCTTCTTGTTGTTGTTGTTTCTTGATGTTTATCATCACTCACATAGGATATCACTTGTGCTATTCTAGTTTAGAACTGTAGAATTATTAGGCTTTGATGTGTTCTATTATTTGCAAGTATCCTCGTTCTACATGCTCTTTCCTTTTCACTTTCGTGTGTGCTGTGTGTTACTCACGTAATGCTAGGGAAATTCATGGCTAGTACATTTTCAGCGTTTGAGAATCGAGATGCTGTCATGTAAGCTATAATCTTTTTTTCTCAAACTTAACTAGCATGCCCCTTTTGCAATGGTATTATTTTGTGCTAGACTCAGAGGGAGGATAAGTATAGCTGTTGCTGCTCGTGTGGACAATCAGCCTCGACAAAAACAGGCTAGAAAAAAAGGGAAAACCACCCGTTCCGAAAGTTATCTCCATTATTATTTCCTGCGTGTTCTCTTATGTTTTGTTATTACCATTCTGGTTTCTTCTAGACTGCATTTGCTCTTTCAAGTTTCTAGCACTAATTTTTTTTTCTTCCTGTTCTGGTTCCTTGTAAAGTTTGTGCTTTGATTTCTGGTGTTTGAAGGGAAAAGCAGCACAACATCCCGATTTTTGGAAAGAAAAGCAATACTTAGAAGAGGTTGATGCTTTTGAGTTGCTGGAAGAGAGCCCATCTCCGAAAAGCTCTGGTACATGGGCCACAGACAATGAAACTGATGCGGTTGTTATACCGCATTTGTCATCAAGATAAGAGAATTGGCTTTATTGCGAAGAAGTTAAACTAAAGTTGTGGGCCTTCTAGATATTAGGAACTCCAACCATGCCTCCCTTGGAACCTATGTGTGGCGATGATTTGAACATTGTAGATTTGATAACTCCAGAAAAACCTGTTTTGAATACTAATTCGAAACTGCATTCTGTCCAGAGTAGAATTAAATCGTATTTACCAGGTAAAGATGTACTTGAAAGGAATTCACTTGATGAGGGTTGTGAAGAAATTGAAGGAGCAGCTAAGAAACTGTCTTCAGCTTCAACGTCTACTTTATCAGATCATGACATGAACATTGTGGATTTGATAGCTCCAGAAAAACCTGTTTTGAAGACTAAATTCGAAACCGCATTCTGTCCAGAGTAGAATTAAATCGTATTTAACAAGTAAAGATGTACTTAAAAGGAATTCACCTACACAAAAGAGAAGTTCTATTTTGGTGTGTGATGAGGGTTGTGAAGACATTGAAGGTGCAGTTAAGAAACTGTCTTTAGCTTCAACGTCTACTTTATCAGATCATGACTTGAACATTGTGGATTTGATAACTCCAGAAAATCCTGATTTGGAGACTAATTCGAAAATGCATTCTGTCCAGAGTAGAATTAAATCATATTTACAAAGTATAGATGTACTTGAAAGGAATTCTCTTTCACAAAAGAGCAGTTCTATGTTGGTGTGTGATGAGGGTTGTGAAGGCATTGAAGGTGCAATTAAGAAACTGTCTTTAGCTTCAACGTCTACTTTATCAGATCATGATTACGGGGATCCATTGGCTGCGCTATTGGCAGTCTGTGGACAGTCAGTTCCATTGACATTGCTGGAAGTATTCTCTAAATTAATATTGGCTTGTTCTTTTTCCCATCGTGCAGCCGCTCTTTTCCCCTACAAGATGCTCTTACATATATTCATATTGTTTTGACTCACGAGAGGTCATTAAACAATGCATGCGTGCAAACCTTGTTCAGTTTTCTATATTTGTATGCATTTCCAAACAATATTTCTTTTCAAAGAAGCAATTATTTTATCTGGATGGTGTCTGCAGCTGTTTGGTCGGGGGTTGACTTTTACAACATTTTTTCTTACTTTGAGATGGACTGTTCATATAAAAAATCATGATGGATCAGTTCATATTTTATTTGAACTGTGTATTAGTTCCTTCCATCATTAGTTTCATTTGTTGAAAAATGAAACAGAAGCCTATCTTGGAATCAATAACTTCCAGTATGGTCTGTAGAAAGTTGTGTTGTAGCTATTTTGCATTCCCTGAACCAAAAATATTGTAATCAGACATCTGTACTTTAAAAACTTATAAAAAATTGTTGGCTGTGTCTTTTGAAAGATGAAAGTAAGACTTTTGAGAGAAGAAAAGCACATATTGTGTCAGAGTTGCCTCGTTGAGCTTTAGGTCAGGGAATTATCTTGATCATGGCACACTCATTGATTGGAGGTGGTCCGTATCATTTAAGTGATTGATCGATGTGTAATAACTGCATTACTGAAGTCAGTAATTCACACAAATTTACCTGCCAGACTTCAGTCATATAACTTATCTTTGCAGTTGTTACACCTGTTGTTTTTGTTCTTGGGTTTTTTATTCTTATTTTCTTCTCAACTCAGCACCGAGTCATTTAAATTGAGCTCCTTCATCCTTGAAACTGGTGACAAAAAAAACTTTGTTTTTGCAGTGAACCAGATAATATTGTCAAGGTGGGTGAAGGCACTTATGGAGAAGCATTTGAAGCTGGTAATACTGCCTGCAAAATAGTCCCCATTGATGGGGATATATCGGTAAATGGAGAAGTACAGAAGGTATTAAACAATAACAACATTTCCATTTATAACTTTTCTGTGAAGTCACTCATGGTCAACATATGATAGGCAGAAATGCACTCATGGTTATCATATTGACACTTTCTTCGTGGATTATTATTGCCGAAGCATTTGATTTTCCATGTTCTAGAGATCAGAAGAATTGCTCGAGGAGGTTATCCTTTCTCGAACTCTCAACAATATCAGATCACATGATTCTGACGTGGACAACGCTTGCACAACATTCATCGAAATTCTAGAGTATGTGATCCAAGTACTGCTATATTTTTTCTGCAACTGCTTAGTATCTTTTGAAAACAATAACCTGCAATAGGTTGCTTTCTTTTTAGTGTGGTCAGTAGGCTTACATTCTGGAATTGAAGAAATCCATATTGTGTTATGTTTGTTCAATGGCTTTGCTTTGCAAATTGAGCTGAGCAATAGCATACGGCTATAAGCTAGATAGACTTGGATTTGCAGAGGGTAGACTTAACTTATGAATAATATGAAAACTCATCTTTGAGTTAATTTACATATCTGTTGCAGCCTAATACTTTTACTTTCTAGATTTTCTACAGTACGTGATATCTAATGATCTCTTTTTTATCCGCAGTCTAAGAGTGTGCGAAGGTCCTTATGACCCTGCCTTGGTCAGAGCATGGGAATATTGGGATGAAAGGCATGGTTCTGAAAATGATCATCCTAAGGAGTTTCCAGAGAAACAGGTTTAGCGTTGAGCTTTTATAGACATAACTGACTGCTTTCAAAAATACATCCGCTTCCTGCACGCACGATGTACATGCATGTTTTATATGTAGATATTTACATTGAATTGGCTGAAGTTGCAAAATCCCCGTATGACATCAGTGCTGCAAGTTTCTAGAGTAAGGTTTATAGGTTTTTTTACCATGTTCAATTAATTTATGCAGTGCTATGTTGTGTTTGTATTACAACATGGTGGGAAAGACCTTGAAAGCTTTGTGCTCTTAAACTTTGATGAAGTGCATAGTTTATTGGTTCAGGTAATGATGTACATTTTATTCAAGCATTTTTTGTCAATTCTTCACTGAGCTGCCACCTTCAAGATTTACTGTGTCTATCGTGCTCTGCAGGTTACAGCTGGCTTAGCTATCGCAGAAGCTGCATATGAATTTGAGCATCGTGACCTGCACTGGTTTGTTGTTTCTGGAAATAAATAATATTGTTTTTCTTGCATGAGTGCTGATTTAGGACTTTTTTGTTGCAGGGGAAACATTCTTTTGCGTCGAAATGACTCTACTACAGTGCAGTTTATCCTGGAGGGGAAGAAAATGATTTTCAGAACTTCAGGATTATTGATCTCAATAATTGATTTTACTCTGTCCAGAATTAATACAGGTGAGTTCTTTAATTTTTCTTAATATTATCCACATAAATGTTTAGAATTATACTTGATTCATGATAAGCTAACAGACCCTTATTTACACAGGTCAAGATATACTCTTCCTGGACTTAACCTCGGACCCTTATCTCTTTAAGGGCCCGAAAGGAGATAGACAGGCATGAGCCACAATACAAGCTGTAGGTCCTGTTTATTTCAGAATATTGGCTAATTGATTCCTAACATCATGTGCAGGCAGAAACGTATAGGAAGATGAAGGAAGTAACTGGAGACTTCTGGGAAGGAAGGTGATATTGTTGATCGCTTTTCATCTTTCTTGAACGCATAAGAGGAGCATGCTGGTGTTTTTACTCTACTTCATTTGCTCATAAGGCATTAGATATGAAACAGTTAAAATCTATGCCAATTCAGCTGAACATATGCACAGCCTATTTTTGCAAAATGTAATCCAGTGCAGCACAAATATTTTCCTGATATGTTGCATATGTGGTTGCCTGTGCTGTATCACAAGCAATCATATGTTCTTCTACAACCCTAAGTCACATTTTGGAGAAATGCATTCGAGTCATTTTCACAGCTGTTTTTCCTGTTGTATCAGGGTGTCTTGGTTTCAAGCACTAGGAAAGACAAAAAAATGTTGTTCTTACTTTTTTTTCTCTTACTTGCTCAGGCCTCAGGGGCTTTTCTTCTAGCTTATCAAAACTTCATGTTTGGTTATTGGAAAGATGGTATGACTGTTTTGTCTCATTTTCTACAGCTTTCCCAAGACAAATGTATTGTGGTTGATATACTTGGTGGACATATTGCTCCTGAAGAGATCTTTTGTAAGTCTCTCTTTTTCTACTGACTATGAAATGAGGTATCTTTTTTATTTATCAAATTTTCCACGTTTTGTTGCTTAACATAAAAGCACCTCCTAGCAGTGTGTAGCATAGTCATGGCTCCTAAAAACTTTTCATACATTGAAAGCTAATATGTTCCATGAAAAAGAAACAGAGGTTTTTGCTGCATCCTAATCTTATACAACCATTTTAACTGTAATTGTTAGATTTTTATGTGCTTAACTTAGTGTTAATGTGATACCAGGATCGCTCTTCAAAAAATGAGGGAGATTTGCACTCATTGAAAAAGCGTCTCAGCAAGTATAATTCAGCTAAGGAAGCTATTATTTTGGATCCCTTCTTCAGCAACTTGCTTGTTATGTAAATAAAATGAGCCGTGAGAAGGCATAAGCAATCAAAGTTTTTGTAAATTATAACATAGATGCTTGTTATGCTAGAACACATGCACCATGTTAAGTGTGCAAGTAACATAGGAAAAGAGAGTTCATGTCATTGATTTGAAGTTCACTAAGTTGATCTGATCTTTATCTGGCTGTGGATGGCATGTAGGGCTGCCCAATGTTTTATACTGTCTTTTTGGTCACTTTGCAATAAAGTTTGAATGCTGAATCACTTGACTCTGTTCTTCCTCAAAGAATTGATGGGATTCCTATGTGCACCTCTGTAGGTATATTTTAGTGGAGTGTATCTACTTTTTCTTTCAGTGAATGCAAATGTTACATTCTAGCTGATAAAACATAGATTAGTGTTACAGAATAGATGGTTAATCATCCTACTTGTTTTGGCTTGTTCTTTTTCATTCTTAATCCTTCCGAATTGGCTACCACATGCTATGAAGTAGAAATCCTTGATGATGGGAATTACAAATGTCCTCGCTGATAGCCAAGTGCAAGTAATACTTGACATCTTTTGAGCAAAATCTGTAACAATAATGCAGAAACTAGCAAGGGACACCCTGGATTTGTAGGCAACTCCAACAATAAACTAAAGGGCGGTGGTCTCTCTCGTGCGTTATATTTTCATGAACTACCTGCAACTTGCTGTTTCTGAATCTTTTTACTGTGCACACTCAAAAGCACAGTGCAGCAAATGATGTCACTCAAGATTGTTGCTCTAATAAAAGTTACTTTAGCTTCTATTAACTTTTTAATCTTTCTTTCCCTTTCCTTTTCCTTTTCCTTTATCAAGCAAAAATATGCTCACTGGCTACCCAAAAACAACACTTGGAAGAGTATGGAAAGAATTCAAAGATGAGATACAATACTTTCTATCCTCTTAACCAGAAGCCAGCATGGTATGTTCCAAAAGGTGTGGACACACAATTTGATGAGCGTCATTAATTAGCATCTTTTTTCTTTAAATCTCTGATTCTATAGCAGCAAATGACCCGAAATGTGAGTGTCAGTTATAGGCAGATTATGCTTAGCACATCCCAGGTCTCTAATGCTTTGATGAAGGAATTTGATATGACACTGATTTTATCCGTCATTTAGAAAGTAAGGGGCAAAACTAGATTAGAAAAAGGCAATATATCAGACATTAAAGTACCAATATCTCTGTTAGGGCTTAGTTTATCTTCTCTTTTTCTTCTTTCTTCTTTTCTTTTTACCAGGGTTCATGCATGGATTCCTGTTTTCTGTCAACCTTATCACCACCAATAGGTATGACTACCCTCTTTCTCGCCCTCTCTACTGTGCTTGCTTTCGGCCATGAAGTGTTACCTAGTCAGCCAAGGTGCTTTTGAAATCATCAAAACTTGAAAGGAGAGAAGCACATTACGTTATTCCACATGGGTTGTCCCTACCCAATGGAATATCTTATATATCCCATAGAAAGTGGCACTAATAATGTTGTTACAAAGGTTAAGGCACCACTAATGTATCTATGTCACTGTGTAAAGCCATTGGTTTTCTACTTTCTACTCTAATTACACCATGTGGTCCCTCTACTATATGTCTTTGATCAACTGGATCCCTTTACTACTAATTTGATTAATAAGATCCTTCTATAGAATGTTCTCTTTACAATCAGGACCCTCATCCTATGATGGCTTTAATGATAAATGGGTACAGAAATGAGAAAACTTCAAGAATTTTATTTTATTTTTCCAAATGTTTTTCTTATTTTAATAAATCGAGTGTCTTGATTGTGAAAAGAATGTAGTAGGGGGGGTGATTAATTGAACTCCCATAGTAGAGGGACGATGGATGCAATTGACCCGACAAGCTTCTACATGGTGTTTTATTACATAGATGAATCATAAGTGTAGGCAGCTTATGTGAATGAATGCTAATTTTGTTCCTTTACAGGATGTTTTGTCTGCTAAGAATATGGTGGGCTTGGAAAAATAAAAATTGAAATCTTGTCCTAGAAGAAACTGCCTAAAAAACATGGTTGAGGTTTTAGGCCTAATCCAAAGCCTCTTTTGGCCTTCAATAAATAAAAACAATTAGTGGGATTTGTTGAGCTCAGCAGATTTGACTTAGGTATCCTCCTTTTACACTGTCCAATCAATCTCAAATCCTCAAGGTTTTGCTAAGATAGGGTGATGGATGCCGAGAGCAGCAGTACATTCTCCTTTTTCTTATAGTCTCTCAACTTAACTTTCAGGCATTTTTTTTTAGCCTACTGTGATTCTTGATTCTTTTATTATCTTTCGAAAAACTGCAAGCATTTTCGCAGGATAAATTTGCCAATTAGCATGTAAAATGCAAATGAATAGCAAAAAATGTCCATGAAATAGCATACTTTTGGATGCTATGGTTCTCAACCGTGATATTTATTATATGTTGCGGTCAAGAACCGTGAAAAAATTTTAATTGATATCGCGATTTATAACCATGATATATATTTAAATTCAAGAATAATTGATCGATTGGTTCACAAAAAAAATCACAAAACTGTTAAAATCTAGATTTGGAGATGAGATTTTTAAAATTTAAAAATTTAATGGTCGAAGCAGCGATTCCATAACTACTATAAGGTAAACAGCCTTTGAAAACTCCTGTAAAAATATGAGTATGATTCAATAATCAAATCAAAAGTGATGGTCCTTTTGAGCCACCATTTTGGTCAGGCGTGATAAAACTTCCTCCTGATCTAGACCTGACTCATTAGTCTATAAATGCATTTGTTAGGTCATCCACATAATCTGTCTAGAGTATATCCTCATCTAGCTATGACAGACCAACATCTAACTACTTAGAATCACTCATGAAAATTGTTGTGTGAACAATATCTGTTTTTCAATTTACAAGTTGGACAAAGATTTATATTTTTACTCATTAAACATTTTTGAAAGAAAAAAATCATAAAATTATAATTTTTGTATTAAACAGTTGACCGATTATATATCCATATCCAACCAATTAGCATTTGTCGCGCTTCAAAAACACGACATGTTTAAATGTCATTATTCTGAAACGCAACAACTATTTCTTTACACTTAGAAATAGCAATATTTATACACGTTTTAGAAACACAATAAGGTGAAAATATGTTATTTCACCTCATCTTTTTCAATATTGTTATTCTGCCCAAACTTTTAATTTATTGTCTTAATTTAAAAAAAAAATCAATTTTCTCATAAGTAATAATATTTAAATATTTTAGCTGTCTGCCCAGGTTCTGCAGAAGAATCTTCGCACATATAGTAAAGAAAATTTAAGCTTGTTAAGAGCCGTCAGTGGAAAACAATGGCATAAGTTCTTGTTGGACAGTGCAATATTGATGGATTCAAGAAAAATGAAAAACATTTTACTGTGGTAATTTAAAACAGTAGCAGAGCATTTATGAGGGGAAACATAACAGGGCAGGTCTTGCCATCCTTGTATTGTGAAACCCTTTTGGGACAAGCAGACAAAGGCATGCCATCTTTGCTTATTATATTTGTACTGTGTAACATGCATGTGGGCGGGCATATCTTATGGAATTTGTCTTGGTGTGTGGAGGAAGATGCTTTCAGTTTTTAGCCCAATTGTGTTTTTCGGGAAAGATAAAAAAAGAAGCTATAAAAGCAGTGGTTGATCACTTGATTCTCTCTACTGTTGGGAAACAGCACATTTTCCAGTCCCATCCTTCATGCCAAAGGAACACCTTCCTTCCTTTATAACTTTCTTCTTTTCTCTCCTAACCTTTTATCTGCAACGCCTTTTCCCCTTCTATATCTCTCTCAATATTCTATGAGCATTCTCTTTTAAACAACACTCCCATTGTATGAATCTCTTTAAAAATCCATAGGGTTCTCCTCCAGCAACCCAGAAAACACCTCTCATTATAATGGCCGGAGTAGCATCAAAGTGCCTCTTCTTATTCTTCTTGTCTCTTCTCACTATTAGCTCTTCTGGTAAGTATCTTTTATTTCTTGTTCACACCTTTTCTCTCCTTAAAATTCAGTGCAAAGAAGAGTTAGAGTTTAGCCTACCCCTACCCCACTTGTGTAAAGCTGTATAGTTTTTCTTTTCTATTCTATTTTTTTCTCTCTCACATATTCACTGTTAATAAGAAGTACTAGCTGCTTGAATTCATGGATGAGCTCAAACTTTTTGAAGTTTGAATCTTTGTTGAACTAGATCATTTCTTGTTTTTTGTTACAGGAACTCTAGTGGGTTTCTCCTACAATGCCAGAGGAATCACCGCAGCTTCTTCACTTAGCAGAACAGTATCATTTCTTGAGCTAAACAAGGTCTTTGCAAGTCATTTAAGAGTTTTTGCTTCAGATCACAAGGTTTTGAGTGCACTTTCCAACTTTAATGTGTCTGTTGATCTTTATTTAGATGACAGCTTGGTTGAGAATTTGATAAATTCTAAACCATCTGCTATCTCCTGGTTTAAGACCCTATTAGTGACCTTTCTACCCCATGTGAACATCAAAAGCATCATTGTAAGCGGCAACAATGACTTGCCAAAGCTTTTATACACTTTGAAATCAATCCATTCAGTCCTGAATAGGTTTCATGTTGACAGTGAAGTTAAGGTCTCGGTAGCATTTTCGTTGTCATTCTTAGAAAATTTGGATAGAACACAAGAAAATGACCTCCATGGGATTTTGGGATCTATCAAGAGGACCAAGTCTTTTGTCACTGTAGAAACCAGTCTTGATGTGGATGTAGAACTGGGGATGAAAGATCTTTTTATTCAATCAATGATCCAAAAAGTCACAGCTGCCACTTCTCTACTTTCTCCCTATGATGTTCCCATAGCTATGACAATCAGGAGCCTTGTTGTTCCTGGTGCAAAAGAAGTAGCTGAGTTTGCTGAGAAGGTTTCAAAATCTTTAGAAAACAGTAAGATCACAGGTCAGGTAGCTGGATTGTATGCAGAA
>Ga0307510_10011519_pt1 | contig 10501 bp, 15 predicted proteins | sample 12_EM_MG_FD_207224 | JGI IMG/M metagenome (GOLD analysis project Ga0307510, IMG submission 207224) | Populus trichocarpa ectomycorrhiza microbial communities from riparian zone in the Pacific Northwest, United States - 12_EM | ecosystem: Host-associated > Plants > Roots > Unclassified | place...
AATTCATCCTACCTTGAATTGGGTATCATTATTGTCGCTACATAATAGGTGCACTATCCTTGCCAATCGACCTTGTTCTTCGACTGTCTCGTCTGTCTCAATATCCCTACCTTTCCTAGGTGCTTGTGCTCCAGGATATCCTGCTTGTTGTTGTGCTCCTTCTCGAATTAATACACGCAGCAACTCGAATACACCCTCGGCGTGCTCTGGGGTGGAGATCTTGGTTTGGTTCTTCAAAATGTTCTGCGCAACAACTCCTGCCACAGATCTGCGAGTTGGGTACGATTGTGTGTGCAAAAGGGGGAGGTAGCTTGGCAAGGCAAGCACAGTGAAAAGGGACTCATATGATTTGACAGGGGCAAGCATGAGGTTTAGTATATGTTGTTGACACTGTGGAGAGTGCAAATCTGCGCTGTTGGCCATTTCCGATACCTTTTTGTGGGTATACCTAGTGTGATATTAGCATCCGTAGATTGGTGATGATATCATTGGACGTACGAAAGGATTTGGTCGACGTATTCTGAGCACGGTTAGCATTTTACTCACAGGGCAGCCAGGAAATAGTTGAGATACCTAACCGGTCTGGATAAATATTCAATGCCAGATTAGCTAGCGATACCAAGAGGGCGATTATGTCCTGAATTGGAAGATTTTGGGCCTTCGAAGAAACGTGGAAATCAGCCGACGATCCTGAAGTGTGCCCAAAATCCCTCGTGTGTGCTCTTACATTGACCAGATTTAACACCTGTTTGAAGAAAATCTCGTACAACTTTACATCCTCTGGAATACCTCTTGGGGGCTTCTCTGTAGACTCCGCAGTGGGCCCATCCACCGCTTTCGAGTCCTTGTCTGCATCCCAACCCTTATCCCCACCCTTATCTATATCCTCGGCAGGTGCCTCTGCGGGTTTCGCACTATCTGTTGGAGGATTTGTTGTATCGTCGCCTTCTTTGAATCCTTCATCCTCCACTTCTTTGAAGCCCTCATTTCCGTTAGCTTCCATAATTGGCGGCTCCTTGCCTATAATGGCTGGACCCGCTGGTTTATTTTCCTCCGCATTATTGGCTTCCTGGAGTTTTAACCTCTTCAGCAAACCTTGCACAGCTTCCTCTTCTTTTCTTAATTTCTCCTCAGGGGATTCGGACTCGGCCTCACGAGCAGCATAGGCTGAGAGCCGATCCATAATGCCAATCACTATAGCCTTGACATTTACATTTGGGTTAAGTCTGGCGGTAGCAGAAAGAAATTGATCAAGGGTGTGAAGATGAAATTCATCCGGGAAAACCTGCGTTATTACTATGAATTATTAGCGTCACGAGCTCTCTTTGGGAGGAAAAATCTGTGCCCGAAGCTACCTTCAAGAAGATACTCTTGCGCCAATACATCACGACATTGGACTACCTGTTCCAATAAGGGGGCCAGGATGATGTTCTTGTATGTCTCAAGGTCGACAAGTTGACTCAATCTAACCAAATTGCTCCCCACTAGCAATTGAAGCTCTTTCCTCTCCTGTGTTCTCTTCTCACGTTCCCGAGAATGACCCTGATGTTGCAATCGGACCCATAGTTTGTTCATTTCGATGAAGTTGGTAATTATGAAGGAGATCGAATCTTGGAAATTACCCTCGGGGCTATACAGCGTTAGTTTCTTCGTAATACCGTCAATGGGGGGACCATACCCTTCACTATTCCCGGTGGGTAGGTAATCTCGCGATTGACCAGACAGATAATACCTCAAAAACAATCCTCTGCGAAATATGTTAACATACAACTTCCCCACAGCAAGCAGACCCGTACCTGATAGGGTGTTGAACCCCACGACTCATCTCCATCATATCTTTCATGATCTCCTTGACCGGTGCATCCTCAATAGACATGTACACACTATGAAATGTTAGAACTCATCTACTAGAAGCTAGAATGCAAAATACTAACGTCCCGACCGTAATCATGAGATACAACCGTGGAACAATATTTCCTAGATTTTGCCATAAATGAGCCGAGAGTTTCAGAAGTTTCCAGCCATCACTAACCTGCATACTGCACTAGCTCATACAAATCTGCCAGATGATTCACCGGGTGACTCTCCCTTAAATAGAGAGAAAGATGTCTCAAAGCATCAAAGACAGCCATGTAAAGCTCGTAATATTGTTTGGGTCCCAGCGAGCTTGTTCGAAGTTCCGACACCAGCGTAGAGCTACACCAACCCCGCCGTTAGTCTCCCCTCTCCTCCTCCGATGAAAATCCCCCCTTTCAATTGCACACACCTGCACTTCAGAGCGTCCATCAGCTTCCCAGGCGTCTCCAAGCATTTTCGCATCAAAGCTGTCTGTTGCCGGACAATCGTGAGGGCATCTTGCAGGAGGATCTGTTGATCTTCCATCGTTTCGCTCGTACTTCCGACAGGCGGGAATCAAGGAGCGGAGTCAAAGTTCGTCCTAACACTATGGCCTATCAGGGGCGATAATTCAGATATGAGCGTGGACAGTAGACGAGCAATGTTAACGTGATGAGTGGTGGTGGTGGAGATGAAGGGAGGCTCTTTGGAAAGGGAGCGATGACGCTTTGGGGGAACAGTGACAACCAACGACTTCACCAGATCTCACTCCATAATTCGATTTTAACAGCAAAAATCTTCACATGCAGGGCAGAGCCCCTAAATTAACAGATCCACAAAGCCAAACATCCGTATCTATATCAGGTAATTAGTATCCCCTTAGCCTCTAAACTCGAGACTCTCCAGAGCACACCTTAGGAGTGTGGATAGTTACGTAGACAAACAGAGCGTGCACACAACGCCCTCGGCGGTCACGATCCCCCGTTGAGTATCCGCCCTCAAAGATCGGAGAATCCAGTAGCAGCTCCCCGCGTAAGTTAGTATAAGCTGTACAGACCACATGCCTATTTTTCAACACTCCCTACTCCTCCAAGCCAGATAACGAACGGCAGTGAAATATGTATAAATTTGAAGACCGCGCAAATATCTGTCAGTATGCCATCACGTGGGCTGCAGGAACTGCTCCTCCGAACCCTAACCCAATCCAGATAATGACAGATACCGCGCCGGTATCCTGCCGTTCGTGGGGGTGAAATCGCAATTGCGGCATCGATTTTGGCATAGCAACTGCCCTTATTACATGCTCCTGCATTTTCTGTTGATAACAACCCGGGGAGTACCGGTACTGTGCTTTGGAGAGGTTACATATCGGTGGTTCGCTTGCTACGCAGTACTGGTAGATAGCTGGGGTCACCGTAATGATATTTGTGTGCAGTCCGTTACAGTACACGGGATGGCTTCTCGTAGACACTTAGAACACACTTCAAAATTTTGGCCGACCACCCCTCTGCGCCCGAAGACAGCTATTGGAATTCTACCAACAATTTATCACCTCCGTGGATGGGAGGACCATGAGTCCAATTCATTCGGGTGAAAATATCACGTCAATTGTTGGTTGCTAGTATCTAGAAATTTGGATATCCACGCCTAAAGGAAGCTGTCCATTGGGTGTAGGTTGAGAATCTCACTTCTAAACAACTCCCTCGTCATCATCTTTCCTGGGTTTATCTTGAATTTGCTTCGCATGGGTGAATAAACAACACCTCCAGGCTCCGTGGCGTAATTCAAATACTAGTAGGATATGCAGATGCTCGGGTTGACAGCGGCATTCCCGGATCGGCGACCAACGAATGCTTTGCGCAGGCCACCACGATAGGCTACCAACATGCTTGGATTGCCACTGACATAACATCGCACACCTCAAACCCAAGCAAGTAGCCAAAGGATGGGATAATGTGATAAGATATATATTTCTGACTGCTTTCGTAATATCTCCCAAAGCCGACGACAAATCAATGGATGCCTAGATCTTGAGTGCTCTACCACTCTGACCCTGGTTAAAGCTGGGTTCGTGCGGGGGTGCCTCCTGCTGCCGTGCTGTGAGCCGTGGCATATCATATCTGATTTAAACCAGCACATCCCGCGGGCCCCGGGGAACGGGTGCTTACACGCTCAGGTTGAAAACGAGGTGCTCTTTTTCCCATATTTTTTGCCGGTATCTCTTCCCCTCGGAGGCCAGAACTGTTTCCACTAGCGAGTGATTGGGTATGATCCTTCATCGCGTGCTTATCAAAGTTCTATGTCCTCTCAGCGCGATGCGGGGTTTGAGTTTGAGTCCCCTCTTTTTAAGCATTTCTTCATTTTTCAACATAGGGCTTGCGAAATCACCCCAGCTCCTCGACGAGGCCGAAAAAAAAAGTCGATTCGCGGTTAAAGGTAATATCCGTATGCAAATCGATTCTGTGAAGAATCAGTGAACCTGCCGGCATATGGAGACATGTTTTGTAAATCGAGAGATGGTTCCCATAGGGCTGTGCATAGTTCTTTTGTGTGATAATATTATGATATCTTCCCACGGCGACTTTCCAAAGGCCACGGTTGCATAGGTAGACAAGCGACGATATTTATAGTTGTATGATAAAAGCGATCAAGCCGCAGCGGGGTGAGTCGGTTGCAATAGGGTGTTTGGAGTTTGCTGCGCAAATTCCTCCCGCGGTGCTGATGACTTTTTCAACAAAGCTTCCAAAAGGTATTTAATGGAGCCCTCTCGGAAGGCAGATGAGACCTTTTCCTGCAGACTCAGATGATGTCTCGATTTGAGGGATTGCTTCTGATTGGATATTGAAGCGATATTTTATATATATATTTTCCCCTTCTCTTTACTTTGCGCTCTCCACTTTTCCTTCGGGTGAGCGATTATTGACCGCGAGCAGGCGTCTAAGGTGTGGAAGCACATCAGCCATTCACTATTGTTCCCAGTATTTTAGGAAGGGAATTTTTTATCAGGCCCCCCCCTGGCGTCTGGGATCCTATGTAACATGCATCATATCGTATCATCTAACTTTTGGTCTTGGGTGTGGGCATGAATTCGCTTGCATCACGCATACACCAATTACTACCGTAGTGCTCGAGTACCAGCACGAGAGTGTCAGGAAAATCACCCCAGAATGTCCCTCCTCCCCCTTACTGCCTTTTGTTGTTGCCCTGGGATATCTCAGAGTAGCGGACTCTGGCCTGCGAGGCGCCGCCGCCCTTTTTTGCTTTTGTTATGCTATGATAATAATATAATATTATGTAGTATGAATAATATGATATTTTTTCTTCCACATCGGGTCATAGGTTATGGGGCAAAATGCTACCTTCGACATTTTTCAGTGTCTTTTTCCTTTCCCCCTTCCCTTCCCTTCCCTTCCCTCGCATTCTCTCCCTCCCCCACAGCCAACCTCCCACATTGCAACGCTCCCGGTACGGTACTGTTGTTGCACCACCGGTTATCGTAACTGACTGCAGCAGCTGCTCGCTCGCCTTGCTTTCGCCTCACCCCCCCTCTTTCCTCCTTTCCCTTCACTCATCGTGCAGCTCCCCTTGTCGCATAGGCCCTGATAATCCAGAGTTCCCCAGAGATCTCCACAGTATATCATACAAGGCGTTCGCGCGTGAATTCTGCTCAACAAACACGAACGAGGGAGTCAAATTTTTTCGTTGGCAACTACCGTATATAGTCTCGTCAGCCTCGTTGTTTCTTCCCTCCCTCTCCTTCCCGCGTTCCACATCCCATCCACATCGCTCCCCCCATCCATTCCATCTCTTTTCCACCCGCAACCCTTTGCCAGCTCCGTTCACTTATCCAACCCACCAGTAACTGATCTGTCAATCAGTCTAAAGCCCTCCTCCACCCTTCGTATGCAACTAATCTCATCCAAATGCTAGCAAAGATTTTCCATCGGCTGACTCTGCTACTCGTTAATATAGACTTTTTTGATCAAACATGGCCGAGTATTCGGGAACACGCTTATACTTGGGCAATCTTCACAAGGACGGTTTGTCACCTTGTTTTATTTTATTCACACTTCCTTCCCCCGCATTCTCGCCTTAGCGGCCTGTGAAACTTGTATTTCTCCTTGATGACGACAGCGGTAATGATAGTGGGGGCTCGAGCTTTCATCGGAGTATTTTTATTATTATTATTTTAATCCCTATACTGACTTTTCTACAGCTCGCAAGCAGGAGGTTGAAGATTTTTTCAAGGAACACGGTAGTGGGACCATTGTTGAAGTTAAGCTTATGAATGGATTCGGTTTTATCCAATACGACAGCGAAGCCGACGCGAAGGACGTCGTGCCCGGTACGCAGACCTCATAGCGATCACGTTGATTAATAGCTACTGATGTCGTTGACCTGCCATTTCTTCTCTAGCCTATCATGGCAGGGAATTCAAAGGTCAACCTTTGACGGTTCAATTCGCTCGCGGCAGTCGTCACAATCCTCGTCATCACGATTTCCCGGGCGGCGCGGATCGCACTTTTCCTCGTCCTAGACGCACTGCGTTTAGAATGAATATTACTGGACTTAATCCCGATACCAGCTGGCAGGTGGGCACAATTACTCCTTCTACTACAACTTAGGCTATCGTGAATCCCCCATTGGAATGTCCCAAGCCTGATATGCATCCACTTCTGTCTTTTAAATATATCCCTTATCCCTGACTAGGTCCTGGCCATGGTTTATCCCTAGTCCGGAGGAATGCCTGTTTCCCCATGTTGTGCTGGCTGGCCCCTTCTATGGAGTTGGAAGTCCTGTCTTCGAGAAATTCCTATTGTCATGGCTTAGGCATTCAGCACCATTTTGTACCCCCAGTTCCAGGATTTATGCCTATATCCAGGTTATACTGCCGGGACATTTTCCAAGGATTTTTGTATCCATGCGTCTGCTTTTTCTGGAGGAGCCACAAGCTGGAGTGGTCTTTATTCGAATTCAACTCATACGAGGTTTTTCTGCTACCTAGGATCTGAAGGACTTCGCGCGCAAGTCCGGCTCCGACGTCGTTTTCTCCGAAGTGAGCCGTGAACGCGATGGCCGAGGGTGAGCTAACATACGTATCTGGTTTCTGAATGTTGGGCATCTGGCTAATTGGAGTGTAGCATGGTTGAGTTCGAAACCTACGATGATCTGAAGCGTGCAGTTTCTTCTTTGGATCGCACAGAGTTTAAGGGAGCCCAGGTGACCTGTATCCCCGATGTAGTACCGGTATCATAAATTCACCAACCCTCCTCTGATTTCAAGTGCTCATTAATTCCCTAGGATCATGACGTCCCTCGCGGGCACGGCCCCGGGCGTCGTTCTGTTTCCCCGAGAGGTTATGGGGGTCGTCGTTATTCCCCCAATCCTTCCAGAGGTTACCATTCGCCACCTCGTCATAGCCGTCGTTATGAATCTCCTTCTAGGGGCTATCGCGAGCGCTCTCCTCCTCGTGGGGGACGTGAGCCCTACTACGGCGGTGGCGGTGGAGGTCGTGATAGAACTCCCCCGAGACGCCCTCCTCCCCCAGCCGATGACTACCCCCCTCCCCGCAGCGGCGGCGGATATGGTGGGCGTGGCGGTGGCGACGACTACCCCCCTTCGAGAAACGGCGCTGGATACGACGATGATTACAGAGGTACGAATGGGTCTGGTAGGAGGCATTACGATGAATCCCATAGAGGACGTCCGGTGAGTCCTCCTTACAGAGGCAGGAGTCCTCCACCAAGAGGGCCACCACCACGCGGGTACGATGATTATGATCGTCGTCGTTATTGAAATTTTTTTGAAGAATATCGTTGGAGGTTGGTATTTGCGGATTTTTTTGTGGCTAATGCTCTGTGCGCGATGGCTTCATTCAACCATAAAGAATTAGTCCTTAGCTGACTCGAAGGCCACACAAAAAAAATCGCTCAAGACGCACACCCCAACACTCATTGCTGCTTCATAAATGAGATGGTACAGTTTCGAAGGAAAAGGGTTCACGATTGTTTTTCTAAATAGTAGGGGACCGGGCAAACAGGGTGGCAATAAGGAGGGTTGGAATGTCTGTTGTCTCGTGTTTGTTTTTTTTGCTTTTTGCTTTTTTACTCTTTTCACTGTTTTCCTTCGCGAACCTGTTTTGATTCTTTTTTTTCTCTGCCTAAAAAAAAACTTTTTTCGCTCCACTTTACAACCTGGTCTTAGTTTTTTCACGGGTTTTCCTTTTGATCTCTTGCTCCGCGCTTTTTTCTACTATGTAACTTATCTTTTGTAGGGAAAGTAAATGAAGTGAAGTTCCTGCGGCGAATATGCTGGGAGGAAGAGACGGGGGTTGTCCATCGAGACAATTTTGATAAAGAGATGGGGGATGATGGGACTCGCTGGGTGAGTGGCGCCAATCATCAAATATCACTCGGAGCCAAGGCCAGATCCGCCGGTTCGGAGGTGGGAGAGACCTGGCGGGGGGTTTTATGTGAGAGGGATGGCCAGCCGGTTGGGCATGATAGGTAGGCAGCTGACTGAGGGTTTTCACTGTTTGCCATTTCTAGGGTTGGAGCTATGAAGGGTCGGAAAGTAGGGATTCCGTGATGGTCACCGTGGATCTGCTGGGTGAGGGATAAGGGGGCGTTGTGGGGTATTAGGGCAGTCTGCCGGGGTGCTTCTGATGCTTAAGTATGTATCATATCGTAAGAGGGTGGGTGTCCGGTATCCCGTGGTGGCATAGTTGGGCATAATCGTATACCCCCACGAGAGGTTGGTTGTCCCTGTTTCATCACCCCCCCCCCCCGAAATGCACATTGCGGGCACTGCTATATTCCGTAAACTGGGAATACAGGGGGCACCCCGTAACCTCTATCGCCAATTTACCTCTACGCAATACCAGTGTCGGCTAGTAAGTTAGTGTGCCCTCTCCACAAAGATTCTTCCACCCTGGAATTCCCGAGCGCCAGAGTGACGGTCCATGACGCAGAGCTCGGTGGATCGGATCCGGGGTTTTTTTTCTCCCGGTTATGCCAGCGAGACCGGTAGAATTGCCTGGGGTTTGCCTCGGGGTATGGAAGGAGCCGGTTGAAAGGGAACAAATCAAAACAGCTTGGGGTGGGTAGGTAGGTACAGGTGGGCGGGCGGGTATCAGAGAGGGGTTTTTGGACGGAAGGTAGTCCGGGGGATGCTGTGGGGCGTCGCTGTGGGGCTTTAGGAAGAGATAGAGGAAGAGGTAGGTAGTGGTGGTGGTGGTGGTGGTGGTGGCTATAATGTCCTCCCCGTGGATTTTGGGCGCTGCATTGCGGAAGTTGGAATATTTGGGGAGGGGGGGAGAAAGTGGTTTTGCACTCCCGGCAGAAGGGTGGAGTAATCGTGGATATAGATGGAAAGAGACGGCGTATTCCTGGGATTTGGTGGTGTTTGTTCGGCGCGGAAATATAGCTAGCGCGCTGTACTCTTTCCGGAGTATGATACAAGTGGACTTGTGGGGTAAGATGGACTGATCTGCAATTATTTGGCGACATTTAGTGATTTCACCTCTTGCGTTTGCATGAACTCTTTATGCTTCTTCTAGCTCTGAGTGGTTCGGTGGCTGGCTACTTCATATAGGTTACCGGTGCTCTGGTAACTACCGGTAATTAGGGTACTCGAGTGGGCATGGCCACACGGCAGAAGTCCTTATGGGACGGAATTTTTATTTGCCCGTGGAAGGCCTCTCCCCCGATTGTGAAATATCTCACCTCCACCTCCTGTTATATCATTGCAGCGTCTGTCCAGGGAGAAAGCCCGTTTGTCTAGGGCTTTGGTCGGGGGTGTATGCTCACGGCTTCTGGATGAAACATGCAACAAGAGTTCGTATAATATAACTGATAGTTCCTGTGGGCCGTGTGAAAGGGGGGGAGGGGTAACGATAACGATAACGATAACGAACTCGAGTAGAAGAGGAGGAAGCCTTGGAAGTGTGGCGGCGACTCTAAGGAACTATTGACCGACTGCCTTACCTACCTGCCATCTGCCTGTCCGCCCATATGCATGCATGCATGCAGGTATATATGTATGCGCGTTAAACCCCACACTATCATCAGCACCTAGCACCCAACCTCGGCGTCCGGAATACAAACACCACCAGTACTGTAACCCAAGGACTCCCTCCGCCCATCGTACGAGCCCCCCCACCCCACCACACCGCACAAACAAACAAGGAAAAACTCGCAACGCGCCCAGGAATGCCGGCCTTGTGGAATATCAATCTTCCGGGAGAATATGCACTGGAACTAAAAAGAGGGAAAAGGGAGGAGAAAAGAAAAAAAAACTAGAGACAATAAACCAAACCCATTCTGTATTATAGAAGCAACCCCCCCCGCAATATACTCGAGACAAACCCGACTGGGCGTGAACGAAACGAACTGGACTGGACCGGACCGGAACTGGACTGAAGAAGATATTATACAACCACCGTAGGGCTGAACAACTTCCACGGGCGATGCTCATCTAAGACTATGCACGAAAAAGGGACTTTAAGTCACACACACACAGCCCCTCCACGATAGTGCATTTTTTCCTTTCCTTTCCTTCCTTTTCTTTTCCTTTCCAACCCAAACATGGCAAATTGTTACCGTACTGCACTCTACTCTACCAGTCAAAGTTGGACAGCTGTGCTGTACGAGGTATAGTACAGTAC
>Ga0307510_10011521_pt1 | contig 10500 bp, 13 predicted proteins | sample 12_EM_MG_FD_207224 | JGI IMG/M metagenome (GOLD analysis project Ga0307510, IMG submission 207224) | Populus trichocarpa ectomycorrhiza microbial communities from riparian zone in the Pacific Northwest, United States - 12_EM | ecosystem: Host-associated > Plants > Roots > Unclassified | place...
AGAGCGCGTTCCCTGGCACTGGCAACAGCATCACCTCCCCCTGTAAACGCGTCCCTTCATGCTACTGGTCTGCTTATATGAAGTATGCTATCCTCAATGCCCCTACTGCCCCCTAGACGGTTGCAGCGAACCCGACCACTTGTGCAGTCACCCCGTCCCTTATTTTATGCGCATTTCAAACTGTAAACCCCGGGCAGTACGTCTCCCAAAACGGAATTACTCTCATTGGGTGATTGACTTGGAGCTCTATTTGAACAAATGCAGACCAGACTCGGACACTCGTAGCCGCGAGGGAAGGGAGAGGATATATATTTGCGCTCGATGGTGTGATGAACCGGACAGGTGCGAAGGCGAGGGTCATAGGCGGAAAACCATTGGAAAAGCCAAGCACGTGCACTTTCGTCCCGAGTGAAGCGTCCGAGGAGGCACGCTCCGAGTCCGACTATACCTGCACGGCTCGCGATGGAAACACTAACTGTGTGCTGTGGCCCAGTGCTGAGTGCTCCTCCACGCAAGAGTAGTACAAGCTCATCGCGGGAGGAAAGAATGTCGCTTACCAGATGTAGAGATGGATAACAAGGCGCTATCATGTTTTCTTCTGGATGACCCAAGAAATGGGGAGCGTGGAGACAAGAGCGAGCTGATCGGCGGCCGGAAAGAACGTGACAGTGATCGTGGTGCTTCTCTTTGGTGCAGACAGGGCTGACCACCACGAACCCTACATATACTGGGGAAGGGTTGAAAAATGTGGTGGATGTGGTAGGAGAGCTACGCGGTTAACCCAGACAATGCGTTGAGCCGCGGTGGGATGATTGTGAAGTGGAGAAAAAATGACGCGCGTGGGTTTGTCTGCCCTGACGACACATGAATCAGAAACCGAGATATGTGTGTTGGAATCAATAAATAAGTCGAAGGGGATGGATTCAGACCGAGTGAGTCAATCGAACTTGTACTGTCAGACACAATGTCATCGTTCATTTCTGCTCTGCTGTAGAGACGGGCAAACCTTGTTCCGCTTTCTGATTCCCGTTCTGTCATCGGAAGTTGCCGAATTCTCCCACAGCATGAGTCACATGAGATGCGAAGGCGCGTCTCATCACATGGCCTAGGAGCACATCGAGCGACATCCATCCCATCAGTCGGTCTAGTCATACCCCATCTTTGATATTTTGAGCATGGAAGTATCAGGCTGTGAGTACTGTGAGTCCCCAGTCCAATCCTTACCTTTCCACTCTGTGGCACACCAGTCATCCGAAACTGCCGGACTAAAAGTTCCTCTCCTCTCCAGCTTCAATCGATGATATTGACAATGCAATTACATATCTCCAAGAAAACCTCTCCTCTTTACCGCAATCTAGTCATGAACGTGCATCTCTGCTTAATACTCTGGCCAATGCACTATCTGTGCGCTACTTTCTAGCCGACGACGAGCAAGATCTTGAAGCATCAATCATCCTATCAACGCATGCTATATTGCTACCATCCCTCTCGAGAAACGACATCATATCATCATTCTTTTCCCTCACACAGACCCTTCTTCGTCGTGCGGTGAAATCAAAGCTGCCTGGAGACGCCACATGCTGCCTGAAATACCTCCACTACTTGCGAAACCCATTATTTGAACGCCTTGGCATCACACACAATAGTGTTGTGATATTCCTTGGTCGTACATTGACTCTCCAGATGGAGTTGGAGCCTGAAAATTCGATGAAGTGTCTCGAGGCGCTGGCAGTACTTTGCCGCGAGGAACTCTTTTCGAATCAACTAGGACCACAGCTAAACATTTTTGTTGAGTCTTTCGCTGCGGCTTTTATCCGCCGTACCATGAATTTCTTGGACTCACCATCACAACAAATCACCATGTGCCTATGCGAGGCAAATGCGTGCTTACCAGATTCAAATTTGGTTTCGATGGCGCTGTCCAAATCCTTTCTCCTTCGCTTCGTTTTAACCCAGTCAAACGAAGATTATGAACGCGCGATGACCCCCTTAGACAGAATTATCAGCTCTCATTCCACAGCAGAGAGTCCCAACCAATACTTGACAAACGCTTTAGCGGAAGCTGCTGATCTTGCGCATTGGCGATTCGTTCTACATGGGTCCCCGGAGTATTTAGAGGAAGCAATTTCTCGCAGTCGTGCTCACCTCATATCAACATCGCTTGAAAACCCCAAGCGTCGTAACATTATTCAGTTCGTAGAAGGGCTGGAGAGGAGAAGCCTCGATGACTTCGGCGTCACACATGGCCTTCCAGAAGTGCACCCTACTGATCCAAAGACCACATGCCTTCCCCCATTCTCGCACCTAACTGCATCTCTTGCTGAGATGAATGCTATGGAGTCCCCTTCAATGACAGCGCTGGATTTGTTTTGGCACCTAGATGCCGTTAACTCTATGAAACGCATCACCGATGGAAAAGATATCGATGAGGCTATCAAATACTGCCGACTCCTACTAGCATCACTTCAGCAAAGTCCTATTCATCTGGAGATGACCACAGACTTGATCGTTATTGCGTTAGGTGACTTTCTCCGTCATATATTCGGGCTTACAAACAACCCCGAATATCTTGACGAATCAATTGATGTGTATCAGGGCATACTAAAACGATCACGTGCACTGTGGACCGAATTCCTGGTCATTCAACAGCTAATTGCATCCTTGTTCTCCAGGTTCATGCTATCCAAGGACAGAAAGGACTTTGATGAAATAATGCAACTACACTCACTTGCCTCTACCAATACCTATGCGAAGGCAACCAAGCGATTCGAGCTCTCATGCGACTGGGCATATTGCGCACGGATTTCTGGGCACTCCTCTACGTCCACTGCGTACGAGAGTGCCATCTCACTGATGCAAGAAGTTCTGACCTTTGCCCCTACCCTCGAAATCCAACATTCTCATCTTCTCACAATGCGCAACCATATCGAAAAGCTACCTTTGAACTATGCATCATTTCTAGCACACAAGGGTCATCTCAAAGAGGCAATCGAGACTTTAGAACGAGGGAGAGGCCTTCTGTGGTCTGAGATGCGGGGTCTCCATACCTCCGTCGATTATCTTCATAGAGCAGATCCACTTTTGGCAAGGAAATTTGCAGATCTCAATGGAGACCTCGAAGCATTGGCAACGTCATTCTCTCCAATTCTCTGGTCAAATGACGGAGGTATCAATGGTAATGGGGAGATGGACCCTTTCGGTCGCGTTGTGGTGAAACAACGAAAACTATTGGACGAGCGGAACAGTCTTATCACACAGATACGATTATTGCCAGGGTTTGAGAACTTTTTGATGGCACCATCTTTTGACACGCTCCGTTCCGCTGCTGCAAATGGACCAGTTATCATTGTCAACCATTGTAATTGGCGTTCGGACATCATCATTCTCCTCCATGACTCACCTCCATCTATTATTACCACAAGTGACGATTTCTTTGACCGCGCAAGGGGTTTAAAGGACCAGTTATTGGCAGCACGAAAGGAAATCGACTCCGTGGATTACGAGGATGCATTGACTTCCGTACTCGAAGTGCTCTATGATCTGGTTGGCAGGCCGGTGGTCAAGAGGCTCCAGGAGCTGAATGTACCAGAACAATCCCGCATTTGGTGGTGTCCGACATCTGTATTTTGTTCTCTTCCTCTGCACGCCATGGGTCCGATTCGATCAGACGGTCCTCACATGTTATATTTTTCGGACCTCTACATCACTTCGTATACCCCAACGCTCTCAGCCCTCATTGATTCTCGCAAACCAGGTTCACGTTCGCTCGAGAAGCCATCAATACTTCTCGTAGCACAACCCGATGAATTCATGAAGATGGCATGGAAAGAAATATCGCTGATCCAACGCCTTAACACAACAGTGACCACGCTAGTTTCTAAGAGGGCGACGCCCTCTGTCGCCATGGAGCGCCTCAAAGATCACAGATTTTCCCATTTTACGTGCCATGGTAACCTCAAGGCCGGAGAGCCATTCGGCGCATCTTTCAAGCTTTATCAAGACCAGCCTCTTACCCTTCTCGAAATCATTCGGTCTCGACTTCCATGTGCCGAATTTGCATTCCTTTCTGCTTGTTCCACGGCGGAGCTGACGGAAGAGAGCATCGCTGATGAGGGACTCCACCTTTCTGCAGCAGTGCAATATTCTGGTTTCCGGAGCGTAGTCGGAACGATGTGGGCGATGGCAGACGACGATGGACACGTCCTCGTGAAGCACTTTTATGCGTCGGTGTTTTCAGAAAAATGGGAAGGTGTGCCGTATTACGAGAGAACGGCAGAGGCACTTCGGGATGCTGTGCAGGAGTTGAGAAGAAGGAAAAAGGTGACCACGGAGCGTTGGGTGAATTTCGTTCATTATGGGGCCTGAATGGATCTATTCGATGGTGTGAGTGAGTGTATGGCCCGCACTATCTTTGTGCCACGCATTTATCCTAACTGCTAACTGTGTTGCTTTCCCAGGATACGACGCTCTCATGAATTTTGTCCCAAGTTGAACCTCAGATGATGTTCTCGCTCCCAGAACAGCTCGAAGTTGGTATATGGAAGTATGATGTTTGTTTCGTTGAATTTATTTCTGTAAGACGACCATATTGTTCGTATCCGTGATACGCTGCACACCTACTCCAGTCTCAAGACGCTTGTGGCCGCGTACGAAACTGCCAGCGTTTGCTTTGAGATAATTTAATAATATTCTCGCCCACAAGCTCCCACCGAGGCCTGGCATGATGTCAGAAACAAGGAAAAACAAAGAAAACAAATACAAACTGTGCTTATCCTTGAAGCTGATAGCACCATTTGGGCACCAGAAGTTTCCAAAACATCGCATGTACTTATCGGTCTTAAAATAAGCAAGACCTTGTCTATCGGTGAGGACATAGAACTTGTCCGCATGCAGAAAGTCCTCAGTCGGCGCCATCTTAAATCCACCTCCATCATACGCCTCCGGCAACATAGGTAGATGTGTGTAGAAGTGTGGGTTTTGTTTGAGAGTGAGATGCCTTTCGTCCTCGAAAAGGTCGAGGTTCCATAGGATTTCTGCCAAGGTTGGATTTTCATTGAGCACTTCAAGTGTCCAGATCAGTTCCTTGGAGCAAGATTAATGAGTCGGACGGAACTCACGTTTCGCGATGATGGGGCGCTTGTCAGGGAGGGACCTAAGGAGGATAAATTCGATTTCTCTCGATGATTCTGACCATTTGTTTCCCGATTCCTGGGAGTTGCATACGTAGACGAAAATCCATGCGTAGGTTCGGGAAATAGGAAGGAGGTATGGCGCAATAGAACCATGGCGCGTTCGAATCTGATGTAAGGTGTGGACTCGCGTTGGCCTCGGATTCGGCCATTTCCGACCTTCTGCGCCTGCAACTCGACACGTCAACATCCCCTCCACAAGCACGTCTCGCCCCTCCGCCTCTATCGCCTCGTAATTCCTTGTCATTTCCATATCCCGACATATCTCGCCTCAAGCCTCGCTACCGACAACACTCGGATCGCCCAGAACCAGTCGCGCGCCGCCTCAAGGACGGCGAAGTAGGCCCAAGCACCACGGCCTGGTCGGATAAGGATCGTTGTTCATAGGTTTCCATGCGTCTTCGTACGTTTATTGCTTTATTTTCTTATCAGAACTTCCGCTCGCTTTCTATTTTACTTAGCTCTCCTTATTCATCCTCGCGCCCACTGACTCGCCTACGGAACAACCCACTCGATCCGGATATCGTACATCGCTGCGCGGGTCTGTCGCCGGCAAGACCGACGCCCTTCTACTTTCCTTTTTCCCTCGATTTCACTCACTTGTTCGTAGAGTACTTGTCTCGTAATCGCGTCAGCCAATCCTATAAAAATCCGTGCGCCCGCCTCGCTGAATAGCAGGCAATTGTGGCCCCATCTTTCCCATTTCTCTTGTGTGCGCTCTCTCTTCCTTCTTTCCGTTTGATCAACTCCGAACCGGCAACGTTGCTATCGCCATCGAAATTGTTCCGTGATCAAGTGTATTTATTGGTGGTCGCACGACTAACAACCGTCTATCCGCCACCCCGTTCTGCTCCGTCGCGCGTCCCCACTTCGGGCATGCGCTGGTTCTATTTCCCCATCCTTCCTTCCTTCGAACTCACGCGCGGACCTTCGATCTGCGATACACTGAGAATGCGCAATGGAGCGGTAAACGATATGGAATGGCAGGTGTTAATCGCTCGATGGCTGGCAAGGGGAAAGAGTGAGACTGTGAGAGAGTGTGTGTGTGTGATGGCTCCGAGTGAGCCCCCTGAACATTGCTGGGCGAAAACAAGACGAGATAAGACGGACGAGGCTAAACACAGGAAATAGAAAGGGGTGTAAACGCGACGCAAAACAGCATGGCTGAGGTGTTGCTAACCTCCTGCTCATGGTGCTGCGTGCGGGTCTTTATATTATGGCTGGTAGCTACTTACAGACTAGACTACTTGTCCTTAGCAATGGAAAAAGATGGCTTCCTGAAAATGAGCGCGCGATAACGAGGAGGGCAATGCAGCGAATGGGGAGGCGATGCGATGCGTGCGCGCTGTCCTGTGGCATCGGTCGAGTTGGGCGAGGCGGCCAGACGTGTCAGCAGTGGTCGAATTCGGGCGTTCCAAGCCCAGCGCGCATGCACGCGTTACAGAGTGGTCAGCCATAGGTGCAGCAATAGTAAACGCCTACTTTCGGGTACATATTCAATTTCAGCGCATCCGGTACTAGCACCCAGTATGTATCGTTTGTGCTCGCTCTGGCCACTCGTCGGTGACAGCGCGTACCATTTTTCGATTCGCGACAGGATCGTTAGAGGGTGAGTCCTTTAAACCCCTTGTCACATTGACTGCCCTCTCAAACTCTCAGCCGCCTTCCATATCTTGGTTTCGGCCTCCATAGCGGAATCGAGCGCAACATCAACAAGTTGTGACGCACTGTTTATAAAAACACTGTCACAGCAAAACAGGGCATAGGGGGGAATCGGATATTATGCGAGGCCTCACTTCCTCAGCCTAGCGTGTGAATAGAAGTTTGATTCGTGGGTTCATATGAGAAGTCGACAATCAGAGATACGTTGAAGACCCCGGCGTGTTCGATGCGCCCCATTGACCCCAAGATTATTTACAAAGTCCACAACGACAATTCGTCGAATTTGGAGGATTGATAAGGAGAATTGACAGTGGGAACGAGGGACATCAAAGTAGACGAGGAGAAAGGGGGTCCTAAAGGACAAGAACACCACTGACAGAAGACAAGAGGGGGTCAAGCCATCTCGAAGGGGATGCGTGTTGAACCAGCCGCACTCAGAGACAACTACCGTGGCCCAGAGTACTTTGGACACAGTCAATCAGATGACTACTGTCCTGTGGGATTAAGGGTCTTTGCAAGAGTTTTCCGCTATCTTTGAATCAATCACCGTCAAATCGCAATTCCACGATTTGCCCTTGGGTTGTTTAACTTGTTTTGTCATCGTTGATTGGTCACGGGATTCGCCTAGACGCGTGACTGAGCCGTTTCCGTCATCGGAAGTTGCCGAATTCTCGCCCTCTTGAATGAATTCTTTAATATGCAGCGCTGACGTTTCAGCAATGGCAAGAGCAGTCACAACCCCGTGCGCGATGCCAGCTTACCCGTTCCAAAGCATGTCGACCGTTCGCCTTCGCCGTCGCCGATTGCAGTCCCAAGTGGGCCGGAATCTGCCACTGGTGCTGCGACTCCCACAGGGCCAAGCGCTACCTCACCACGTATCCTGCGTCTACCCATCGCTGATTCCACAGCGTGAGCCAATGCCAGGGCGCTCCACACGGCTTGGGGAGCATGTTTGGCTGTGGCGGTGCTACTGGCGTCAACGAGCACAGACTGCTCAGGGCCAGAGCGTTCACTCGAATGACAACTGACACGAGCTACCCCGGACTGCCGGACCAGAACTCACGACATTCTCCGAACGAGGCGAGGACAAGAAACCGACGATTACGCCTGGAACTCCTCGCTTACTACTGCCGGAAGCCATACTGTCGCCTGCGACACCTATGTCCGAGGGTTCCACTCTCGTGCGTAGGTTCGGAAATCTTCTGGCTGGGGGCGGGAGCATTCGTGGGTCAGGAGACCGTACCAGCAAGAGGACGAGCATCTTTGGTAGCTTTGGGTCACCGCGGCCGTCTGCGGACATGGACCAGGGAGATGGGAGGGTCATGTCATCGCCACCGAACGAGAAAACGGAGCGGCCGTCAACTTCAGCGCCTACTTCCCCTGCCGCAGGCGAGGCCACAGTTCTGGTTGCTGAAGACGATGGAAACGTGGAGATGCACGTATCGCCCACGGGCGGGATCTCGCACAGCCAGACGCAGCCTCTACATCGACACGCGGCGACGATCTTCGATCCACAGGGCCATGCGAAGAGACGCGAACGCCGGAGCAGCACGGGCGGCACGTTGTTGTCGAGCGTCAGTGGCACAATCGGGCGCCATCGTCGACCGTCGACGAGGCACGCCGGGGGACGACCATCGCAGCTCGATCGAGAATGACAGTTTGGGCAGACTGCTGAGGTGCCAGAGGAGGGTCATGGATTGGGTCATTCCTCGGGGCAGGCCTGTGTGAATGGTTCCGGGTATGAGTTGACGGATGGAGAGGATGAGACGAATGCGAACGCGGTTGATAAGGACTTCAAACCGCCCCCCCTCAAGGGCTTGTCCAGGTACGTGCGAGAGTCTCTCCGCTCTGTTATGCCAGATAATAATCTCTGTCTCCTCTGCCATTATAGTGTCGCCATGACGTTCACCAAGCCGCCGACAGTGCTCCAGACGGACATCCGGCGCGTGCCAGACCGGATCAAGTGCAATACAGGGAAACCAAGACCGGGTTCGACTGCATATACCTATCCTCGATCGACATCTCATCGCTCCAGGGCCCACACGGGACACCGACGCCATCCCCGAGAAAGCATTGCAAGCAAGGGTCGACAGGCTCCGGCGGCTCTAGTCTCTAGAGGCACTACTCGGCGGATCGTTCACAAGGCGTCGAAGCTCTCCTCTGGGATGAGTTGCAAGGACAAGGACAAGGACAAGGACAAGGACAAGGACCACGGGCGAGACGAGCGTGAACGGAAGCACGCACAAAGAGAAGGAGAAAGAACTGCCCAGCCGACCATCGGGCGGCGCCGGGCCCGGGCCCGGGCCAGGTCCCAACACGCCCACGTTCGGCGCGACGCAGAGCAGCGGCTCGTCCTCGTTCTTCAACTCTCGTCCAATGCATCCACGGTCCAACCCGACGACGTCTCTGCCACGCTGCACCCGGATGACAACTCCCCCGGCCGATGCTCGAATTCGCCCGCGAGGACTAAGACGCTGGCCCAGATACCGCGCGATTTTGCTGCGGCGACGCCCCAGCCGCAACAGGTGTCGCTGCCTCCAACTAGGGAGGTCGCTGACCCTGAGGTGTTTGAGAGTGTGGGCCGGAATACGCTCTCGGTCAGGTTTGAGATCAACATCGTCAAGGTGCAAGCTAAAACTTTTTCTTTCCTCCATCTTGTTGTCCCTGGTCCTGATTATGATTTATAGGTCCCATGGCTGCTGTTACATGGGATCCAATTCCGCCGTGCGGGCGGAAACGGACGGCAATACCAGATGCTCGCACGTTGAGTTCTGACGGAGCTAAAGATCTAACACGACACAGGCACGCGATACACAACGGCTTGTAGACGACCATGACGGTACCATGACCCATTCTCTCTCTCTCTTTTTCACACACCGTTGCTTATCAAAACAACTCGAGTGGTGCGTTCATGCCACTCGTATTCTCTGTTTATCCCCACTCAAGTGCCATGAAAGATTACTGACACGATTTTCCTGCTTTCGTTCCTACTACTCTAACACGCCTCCCCCTCGTTTACCTCGTTTCTCACTAGCCCTAACCCTTCCCACCTTCCTGCCTGCTTTTTTGCTCGTCATATCACTGCACGCTCCCCCTGATTATTATTGGACTTAGACGGCCGCCCCCCTCCCGTTCTCTGCTTGCCGCAGGTCACGTGTCATGCTGCCCGTTTTCAATCGTATCTATATTTGTTAGCCTCCTTCGGAAAAGGGCTTGTATGATTTCTTTTTTCTGCTTATGATCAGGTTATTTTTGAGGGTAACCCCTGCTGTCTGTTCGCAACTTCGCATCCCATCTCACAACCGCAACAACGTTGCACATTACATCGCACATTGCGTCAGAACTATCAGTCCCGACTTGAGCCATTTTCCAAAAGAACGCCCGAGTGCCAGCGCCAACGCATCATCGTGCGTTTCACTCCCACTTCTAATGTAACCGCCGTTCCCCTCTCGTTGCCCAGCGAAAATTCTACAAACCGAGTGTTACACTCAAGGGGAAAGGGCGAGAATAAAATGGGGAGATGAGAGATGATAGTTGAAATAAGAGGGGAAGTGGACTGTCTCGAAACTACGTGGGATGGCAAGTTGGCTCAGTTACGACGAAAGATCACAATGAGGACGAAGAGGTGAGAGAGTGAGAAAGCCAGAAC
>Ga0307510_10011522_pt1 | contig 10499 bp, 11 predicted proteins | sample 12_EM_MG_FD_207224 | JGI IMG/M metagenome (GOLD analysis project Ga0307510, IMG submission 207224) | Populus trichocarpa ectomycorrhiza microbial communities from riparian zone in the Pacific Northwest, United States - 12_EM | ecosystem: Host-associated > Plants > Roots > Unclassified | place...
GTGGTGGTTCGTGAACCTCTACCCAGTCTCAACTACCTGAAGAGTCGAGGGGTGGCTGTGGCTTTGAAATGGTTCTTGGAGCGCACTTGGTCATCCCATCTACTATCCGAAACAATCAAGATACGGCGGTTCGTGATCTGCATCAGGGCCATTGATGCGGCCCACATTTCCCATACCGCTGATGAGCTTTTTTCTGAATTTGCTCGAGCTCCGCGAGGGTTTCTTCAATCCGTCGAGTTAGGACACTCCCTGATAAGCTGGGACAATAACTACGACCCAAAAACGTCCTTGGTCGCACAAGGCGTGATTGCCTGCATCATCGCAAACGTACAGCAGCGCAATGAGCGCTGGAATTCACTCACCATGAATCACTTGGGTGTATCAGAACATGTCCTCTGAAGGTATCTCAAGAATGGTGACAGTGTGACTGGCCTTAGGTGATCATCATTACTCATACGATACAAGCCTTTGTAAGTTGTGGGAACTGGCCCTAGTGATTGGTGATTGGATGACTGATGTGCTTATTGATCAAGCTGGAGTCGCTTACTGATCTTAGTAGTACCTTAGTCATAGCATGTATCTGGCTTACTACTTCGTGATTTGTTGTACTTGTATATGTAGTATAAAAGAGGCTCACTGCTGTCCCTAAGACGGCAAGTTGAATCTCCTGTCAATTCAACTCCCCTTCTCTTCTTATTCATATCACTATAAGTGGGCACTAGGACGTCACTCTAGTGTGGGAACCACTTCTCTTATATTGACTACAACTTGGCACCAAGCTATCCATGCAACACACCGCCAAGTTAGGACAGCTTATCGGACTCAACACTGAATCAGTGTTGCCCTCACTTTGTGGCGGTGACATTAGATTCAACTTTCTACATTCAAGACGGCTAGTAGCACGTACGACGAGCTCTTAGACAAAGAGCAGATACTCAAGACCAAGTTAAACTCTCAAGTCACATACAAAGCACCCAACGCTACCAGAACCAGAACTTACCCTATCCAATTGTTCTGCGATAACAACAACAAGATCGTAAACAAGCACACTATACCAGTCTGCCTCTACAACAGAGTTTGGCATCAAATCACACACGATTCTAGTTCAGGATTGCCTCGACTATGACAGCTGTTAACCAGCATTCACCTTTTCGACATCGAAGAAACCAAGGTGGAACTAAAGCCCAAAGGAAAAGATGATAGTTCAGACAGCAAACCAGCTGAAGAAGAAGAAGACTTGGATGACAAGTTAGCTAAGCAAACTGGAGGACTTCACATCGACAAGCAAATCAGAGACTCAGAGATACCCAAAGAACTCACCCCACAAAGGAACACCATCTCCCTTCCACAGCATTCAAAGCTTTCGCCCATTTCACCCAAATTATCAACCATGGCTACTTCCTCTATCACAATCCAACAGCCCACAGATACTCAACCACTCACTCAAGGAGGAGGAGATGGCTCAAGCTCTAAAGGAAAAGGCTCTGGAAGTGGCACTACTGGAGCAGGAAGTATGACAGCTGCAACTACTACTGGAACTGCAGCAAGCATTAATTCCAAACTCAAAGCCAGCCTCAGTCAATACTCTACCCCTGGTGGAGGACGATCAGGACCACCCAGTGGAGGACCACCCAGTGGAGGACCCCCAAGTGGAGGACCACCCTCAGGAGGATCTGGAGGTCCGGGTGGAAATCCACCTGGAGCACCAGGACCTCCCACACCAATACCCCCTGCCCAGGGAGGCCAACAACCGATTGCAAGAGCAGCTGATGTTAAATCTATGGGGGGACTGCCTCAAGTCTTCACGGGAGACCGCCTTGTCGCTGATGACTTTATTGAAGAAGTAAAAGGATACCTCCGACTCAATCAAGATGTAGCAGGCTACAACTCCCCAATCAAAAAGGTCGCTCTAACCCTTACCCTCATGAAAGGGCCACAAATTGCAGGATGGACTAGAGATATGGGGAATTGGTTGGACACCCTTGACCCTGTTCTCGACAACATCCCTGATGTATGGGACCAATTTCTCTATGAATTCTTGCAACAATTCCAAGATAGCCAAAGGGAAAATAGGGCTAGAGGCGAAATAGAACGATGCACCATGAGATTCCTGGAAATTGATGATTACATTGCTAGATTCGAAGACCTGAGTCGTATTGCCGGTTACGACGCCAACAGCAGAGCAGTATTCCAACTCTTTACCAAAGGATTACCTGATGACATCCTCAAAGAAGTCCTAACCTCCCCAACTCCAGTCACATATGTCGACCTCAAAGATAAAGCAATTGCAGCCACTAGATCCAAGGTTCTGATCAACAATATACTCCGGACCCGCAACCCAAACAGAGGGGTTGGAGGGTTTAACTGTGGAGTTTTCAATGCATTTCTGCGACCTAATAACAATAACTCCCAAAGACCGCGAACATTCTTCAATCAAGGGAACCAGGGAGGATTCTTTCAGCAATGCGGACCAGGATTCCGCCAAGGACCCCCTCAGGCACAGTACAACTCCACTAACACACCCCGTTGGATGAACAACGTACCCATACCAATGGACTTGGGACACACTAGAACTCCGAACTGGCGGTCAAACAATAGAGGACGTACACAAGGAAACGCTACAGGCTTTGGACCAGCTCCTCGAAATAACACCACTGGGCCACCCCCAGGAAACACTAGTAATAATTGTTTCGAGTGTGGACAAACAGGTCATTATGCCAGAAACTGTCCCTGTCATCGTCGAGGACAAGCCAAAGCAAACCTCATTGATTTCAACAATGAATATGACAACTACGAAGGGTCTGAAACCCCAGACCCCATTAATGACATCAAGCAGCAGCTCAATGCCATGTCTCTTGACAAGAAAGCAAAACTTGCTGAAGAAATGGGAGTCTCGGAGGATTTTCCCATAGCTTGATTAGGTTGGCATTAATCAAGCAAAGTAGCAATGACAATGTGTACATATCAGCTCGAAAATCTATGACTGTTCAAATCTACACACACTCAATTGCAAAAAGAGCCAAAGCAATAGCCCTAGTCAACTCTGGGGCAATGGAAAACTTCATGAATCTAAGCTACACCAAATGGCTGAAACTCCCCATTAAGAACCTAGAAAAACCTCACCAATTGTTCAATGTAGATGGAACCGAGAACAAGGCAGGAATGCTAAAATATTACACAGACATTGAAGTTCAAATGGGAACATCCAGAAATCAACTACATTTCTTCCTGTTGGATCTAGGGGAACACAAAGCCATTCTAGGATACTCATGGTTTGCCGCTGTGCAACCAAAAATCGACTGGAAGCAAGGATGGATTGACTCATCACAACTCCCTATTATCCTTAGGGCCCCAAACGCAAAGAAAGCACGATTTCTACCCTGCACAATCAATGCACCGCGCCCTGTACACTATGATCAATACTTCATTGGGAGAGTAACAATAAACTCTGCAATAAAAGAGGAGGACCCCAAAATACCAGCTGAGTATATGCAACATAGAAAAGTGTTCAGTGAGCATGAATCACATCGCCTTCCCCAACACACAATCTGGGATCACACTATTGAACTCCTACCTGGGGCTCCTACCACCCTCCCGGGAAGGTTACTACTGCTAATGCAATTGGAGATCAAAGAAGCAAGTAAATTTGTCCAAGAACACTTGGCAAGAAACACGATCAGACTATCATGGAGCCCATACGCAGCCAATTTCTTCTTTGTCAAAAAGAAAGATGGGAAGTTACAACCAGTTCAAGATTACCAACCCCTCAACAAATGGACCAAACGAAATCGCAATGTATCTCCCCTAATTCCCTCTGTTATTGATCAGCTAGCTGGATGCACCTTATTCACTAAATTTAATGTCCAGTGGGGATATAACAATATTCGAATTAAACCAGGAGACAAATGGAAAGCTGCCTTTCTCATGCCAGAAGGATTGTTCGAACCTACAGTCATGTTCTTTGGCCTCACCAACTCCCCGGCCACCTTTCAAATGATGATGAATATGATATTCCGCCCAGACGTAGCAAAAGGAGACACGTCAGTATTTATGGATGATATTGCCATTCATACAAAGAGATATCTCAATGAATCACATCAACAACACCTGGCATGACACCGACGACACGTCCATGAAATACTGGACAAGTTGGAAGCCAATGACCTTTACCTCAAACTGGAAAAATGTGCCTTCGAACAGGAAGAAATCGAATACCTCAGAGTCATTGTGGGGAAAGGACAACTCCATATGGATCCAAAGAAGCTTACAGGAGTCGCTGACTATCCCGTTCCACTAAACCCGACTGACGTTCAAGCATTTTTGGGACTGTGCGGTTATTACTGCTATTTCATCCCACGATTCTCCAAAATTGCCCGACCACTGCTAGATCTCACAAAGAAATCCGAAAAATGGCATTGGGATGAGCCACAATTCAAAGCCTTTGAAACTCTCAAAACATGACTATGTGCAGCACCAGTCCTGAAACAACCCAACTTTGAAAAGAAATTCTACCTACAAACTGACGCATCCGCTTACGGTGTGGGAGCCGTACTCTCACAAGAGGGAGACATTCCTACAACCTCCGCTCTTTCAAAACATCAAAAACCTGTACTTTATCCTATTGCCTACTACTCAGCCACATTTATTCCAGCTGAATGAAACTATGACATCTATGAGAGGGAGCTACTAGCTGTGATGAAAGCGCTCTCACATTGGCGACCATACCTAGGATGGACCAAAGAACCATTTACCATCATGACAGACCATGCAAACCTCCAATATTGGAAATCCCCCAAGAACCTCAACCGAAGAATGGCATGCTGGCATGCAGACCTACAGGAATACAATTTTGACATCCTCTATATCCCCAGGAAAACCAACATCCCACCCGATGCCCTTTCACAACTACCAGGGGTAGATCAAGGAAAAGAGGACAATCAACAGGTCACAGTTTTGCCAGCACAAAAATTCAAAATTGCCACCACAGCCACAGAAACAAAAATCAATGTACCTCCTATTGACGTTGTCAAACAAGGGATCATGAATCTTATGCATGATCATCCATCCGCTGGTCATCCAGGTTGAGATGAAACACTCCACAAAACTCAAGAACGTTACCAATGGCCAGGGATGAAAGAATAGATCGCAAACTATGTGAAAGGATGCGCAATCTATCAACAAAATAAAATCATCACCCATTGCACTAAAACACCACCATACCGCATTCCCACTGAAGCCAATGCTTGACCATTCCAATGGGTAGCGATGGATTTAATCACAGGACTACCCCCTATAAAGGGGAAAGACGCTATCCTCACCATTGTGGATCAAGGATGTTCATGTGCCGCCATATTCCTAGCATGTGACACAACTGTCACGGGACCAGGTATTGCCCAACTCTACATGGATCATGTGTTCTGATGGTTTGGATTACCTACCAAGGTTATCAGCGATCAAGACCCTCGATTTACATCACACTTCGGGAGAGCTCTGACAAAAAGGCTAGACATTCAACAGAATCTATCAACGGCATTCCACCCCCAAACAGATGGGTTATCTGAGAGAAAGAACCAATGGGTAGAACAATACCTCTGTCTAGTGACATCAGCAGCCCCAAAAGACTGGACCCAATGGCTAGCTCTGGCCACAGCCATACATAATAACCGAAAGAACTTGACCACAGGACTATTGCCCAATCAGATAATTCTAGGGTATGACCTCAAACTGAACCCAGCAATCACTACCCCATCTGTCAATGAAACAACAGAAGAAAGGATCGGTCTGATGGAAGAAAGACACGCTCAAGCAACTGCGGCCCTGAACCAGGTTGCTGAGAAATCAGGAACTCCATCAGCACAATACAACACCGGAGACCAAGTTTGGCTAGAGGGAAAGAATCTCTGTCTTCCATATCAAGCAACAAAGCTAGCCCCTAAAAGATATGGACCCTTCAAGATCATCAAAGAGATCTCTCCTGTGGCGTATCAACTTGCCCTACCCCTAATGTGGAAAATTCATGACACGTTCCATGCTTCACTCTTATCGCCCTATCGCGAAACAACTGTGTACGGCCCGAACTTCTCCCAACCACCACCTGACTTAATCAATGATGAAGAACAATACGAAGTAGGGCAGATCCGCAATCATCGATACTTCAGGCGCAATAGGACCCTGCAATATCTGATCCATTGGAAAGGATACCCTGATAGCGATGACACATGGGAATCCGCAGCAGACACTCACGCACCAGACCTAGTCAAGGCTTACCATAAGGGAACTCCGCTAAGCAGTATAAAGGCTGGATGTTTGTCGATAAACATCCCTATCCCTCTTCACCCTGGCAATCAACCAAGAACCTTACGGTTGGGAAGAAGCCCCCCACATCCCACTTCCAATCCCAGTCCGCCAACCCTTTCTTGCATCCCTACTTCACCCATTCCCATTCACCACTCACAAATTCCACGTTTTTCGTCCTGGACAACATATCCATACCACTCACATCCATGCTCTTGAACATCCATACTTTTGCCGCGAACCCCTTTGCACCTATCACCGTTAACGATGAGCATTACTCCCTCATCCACATCGGCAACAGTTCTACCCCCACCATGTCAGATTACTCCGTCAATGCCTCAGCCGAATCCCCTGGAAGCCACCCCAACTCACCCCCGTCCTGTTATTCCCCTTGTGGAGTGGAGAACATATTCGCCTCCAACGCCAATATCGACCCCGTCACCCTCCAAGAGATTGCAACCGGTCTGGTCCAGACCGTCAAGAATCGGGAGGAAGTCCATCGCTTTGCCGTCCTTGCCTTCAAGGACAAGATCAAAAGGCTCGAATCCACCATCAAGGGGTATGCAGAGACCTACGAGCAAGCTCCCGACAGGTACGTTCACAACACCATGTATCCCGACCTCAAGATCCCATTGGGTGAAGGAGCCTATGCTGAGGCCTACTGGGTTACCCCTGCTCACAACAGATACGTTCAAGCGTACAGGCAAGAGCAAGGACCCTTGGACACACCTTACTCCCTTCCCATCTATGCCCGGGCTGTCTACTCATCTGAGCCCATTGACCCCCTTCCCGCCTGGTTCCACCAACTTCTCGTTGGTACCCCAGCCATTCATGCTAATTTCGCCAAAGCAGCCCACCGACTTGATGACTGGGGCATCGCTGCAGATATCGCGCGCTACTGCAAACTGGACGACAACTTGTCCTGTATTAATGCAGAAATCGAACGGCTCGAAGCTGAAGCCGGGGCAGTCCGGATTGTGAAGACTATCTGTGAAGGGTGATTGGAGTTGGCTCGTGCCCCCAAGCAATTGGCGCACATGGAGTGCTTGGCGACACCGTTTGTTTGACAGAGGAATGAACAACTCGCTACTCAGGGGGGATGGAAGAAGTCTGCGCGCAGTCGTGCTAGCTAGAGCGGGAGGTAATGTGACTGGCCTTAGGTGATCGTCATTACTCATACGATATAAGCCTTTGTAAGTCGTGGGAACTGGCCCTCGTGATTGGTGATTGGATGACTGATGTGCTTATTGATTGAGCTGGAGTCGCTTACTGATCTTAGTAGTACCTTAGTCATAGCATGTATCTGGCTTACTACTTTGTGATTTGTTGTACTTGTATATGTAGTATAAAAGAGGCTCACTGCTGTCCCTAAGACGGCAAGTTGAATCTCCTGTCAATTCAACTCCCCTTCTCTTCTCATTCATATTGTTACGATCTTGGGCACTTGGCCCACATTTTTTCTTTCTTTGTCCGTTATGTACTTATATGATCACATGATCTTGATTCACATGACTGCTTACCTGTACAACAGAGCCACCTTGTCGGGAACTCCATTGTTCCCTCCTTTTGTACATTCTCCATTGTTCTCTTCTTATGGTAGTCTGTGACCACCATTGTTCGTGACCCCATTGTTCTGTGACCTCTATTGTTTGTGACTCTATTGTTCTCCTCTTTTGTATGCTTAGTCAGGTAGCTGCCCTTTTGTATATAAGCTGGACTTATATCCTAGAGTTGGGCCTTAAGCCTGACTTAGTTTGCAATCTATTGCGTTCTCAGTCCTTGTTGCTTGAACCAATATTTCCCTTTTATCCTTCTTTGAAGTTATCTTCAAGTCCTTGAAGATACTTCCCCTTCCTCTTTATCTTCACCCAGACATTGGTCTTAGCGACCTTCTCACTTTTATCACCTTCCAAAGCACTTAGGTTATTAAGGGAATTACGACCCTTATAACTTCATCACTGCCGCATATTTCACCCTTGTGCATGTCACACCTTAAGGTTCAATAGGCCTTAACACATATCACTATAAGTGGGCACTAGGACGTCACTCTAGTGTGGGAACCACTTCTCTTATATCGACTACAACTTGGCACCAAGCTATCCACGCAACACACCACCAAGTTAGGACAGCTTATTGGACTCAACACTGAATCAGTGTTGCCCTCACTTTGTGGCGGTGACAGACAGCGTGTTACTTGCCAACCAGTTCAACTTTATTCACCAGTTCGTTGACACCTTTCTCAAGGCCAAATGGACAAACTTCCCTCTAGCAAAGATATGTCAGCTGATAGATCCGAACTGCAATGTTCAAGATACCCCACCTGGGCTACAACATAACTTCTGTCGCCTGTGGAACAAAATTGTTCCACGTAAAGAAGAGCATGAGGATTTTCCCCATATCCTCCGTCGTTTTCACAATTTCTACAATGATTTACATCAAGAATTGGCCATGCCCGGTTCGTTCCCGTTGTGCAGCATCCCCAGCCACCGTGCGGACTCTAGGTTCGACTTGAACGAGGATGACGATGGCGGAACGGCAGAGACAGCCCATGCTTCTATCACCACTTCTCCTGCTCTCCATCTCCATGACCCCGTTCCATCCGTCATTCCACGCGCTGCCGACCCAATACAAGGAACCACAGATCACTCCGCCCTCTCGTTCAACACAGGCTTTCATTCTACGTCAAGCCATGGCACTGCGTCGCGACCCACCAGGAATATGATAACCGCTACCCCTTCCTTCGTTCCTGACACCGTACCTTCCCCGACCCGTCCACCGACCAGTGGTCCGGATCATGCAGCGCCCCATGTATCTGCTCCTCGCACTGTGAATGAATCTAGCATTCCGCCGGGTGATGGGTCGATATCACACTTTTCATCCCAAATTCTCACCGCTTTCCCCCTCGCTCCTGAAGTAATCTCAAGTTTCAATCCGAATGCTGCTACGGAAAGTGGGCCTCTCGATGCGCCTGTGGACACTCTAGATCCGAATCGCCATGCTTCGACGTCCCAGTCATTTCCACGATCTCCGCCTGATGTAGCCGAGTATAGCGTGCGATCTGAAGATGGTGATCCGTCTGAGTTGGGGAAATGATTTGAGTGGTCACTGTAAGTTTTTTTTTTGTTTTAGTCAAGACTGAGCGCTGTTGTAAGCCTGTCAGGATTTAAACCATGAGTTGATAGGACGAAGGAAGATTGAGGAACATTATTTTTTGGAACGGAGATTGCTGGCATCGTCATCCTGTATTAGTATTTCCCTTTTTGCCTTTCGCTTGATACTCCGAGCCAAGTTTGCGTAGCTTCTTGATAGCTCGATATCTTGATTCATTTAATTTTTTGCCTGAGCCGCGTCCTGAGGCCTGAAGTATAGCTTGATGGATTTGGAAAAGTAGAAAGCGTAAAGGTGAGACACGAACAGTGAAGGTGAACCGGTAAACACTCAAAGAAAGAATCATAGTTTATTTCTCGAAAACCTCGAGAGAGCGACACGGACACGACATGTATTCGAATAGAGACAGAACTCGATCGGAAGGGTGGTGAGTAGCTATCACCACTCTCCTCAGTGTAAACTTATCACCACCTACACCATGCACAATATCTGACGGACGCCGAGAAACCTGACAAGGAATATCCATCACCGACCAGCCCATTCTAGTCATCCTGGCGGCCCCCAAGAGCCAAAGTGTGTTCAGCGATATTAGAGGCCGGCGGCACCGATGGATTCTCATGACCAGAAACCACCATGGAAATAGAATGGGCCATGTAGCGAGTATTGCTCTGCGTGCTGGTACTCATGCTACTGCTCGTGGTTGCGCGGGCGTCCAAAACTGATGTGATCTGCGGGGAAATATCGGAGCGGGCTGTTGTAGGGAATGAGGACCGCGGCCCTAGCGGGTGCCGGATATTATCACGTTTCACGAGAGCTGATTCTACGGACGAATGGAATTCTGCGTGAATAGTCCCGCTGTGAAAGACCGGCATTATGGTGGGCGAGGATAAGGAGCTAGAATCAGGAGTAGGAGGGGAGCCGGCTAGTTTATCGCCTGTTTGTAGAGTGGCAGCGATATTAGGGATGGATTGAGAAATTTGGTTAGCCGTGGACAAGGCTTGGAGAATGGGCGATGCAGATTGTGGCGTAGCAATATCTCTCTGCTCACTACCGTTGTCTGAAGGACGAGAATGTGTAAGTGCCGAGGTAATAGGTAA
>Ga0307510_10011523_pt1 | contig 10499 bp, 9 predicted proteins | sample 12_EM_MG_FD_207224 | JGI IMG/M metagenome (GOLD analysis project Ga0307510, IMG submission 207224) | Populus trichocarpa ectomycorrhiza microbial communities from riparian zone in the Pacific Northwest, United States - 12_EM | ecosystem: Host-associated > Plants > Roots > Unclassified | place...
TTCTCAAAATGACAAGAAAATTGCAGAATTTAAGTTATCCCGTTAAGGTTAATAAATAACAAAATGAGGCACCTTTTACACGCAATCAAATGATAGGTCCCATTTTAGCTGAAACACCGCAACAGTGAATTACATGTATATTTATCTATGACAACGCAAAGTTTGAAGAATTAGATGAACAAGATTAAGAATATTTCTTCTTTTTAAGAAAAAAAGAAAAAAAAATCTTTCTTTTATTGATGGGTACTAGCAATTCATGTAATTGAGAACATTACTTCCAATTAGCATAAAAACATAAACGAAAGATGAGATTAAAAAAAAGTACCTGGAGGTTGTTGGTTTTGATATAGGACCAGACACGCATGAAACAGCCCAAATGAGAAATCTGAGACTGACCCACAAAATCTCTAAGTGTAGAAGGTAAATTTACAAGATCAATTAAGTTGGCAAGCTGCTTTGGGTTATCTGTGATGGCCTTCTTCATCTTCTGCGGCAACATTTTTTAACAGCCTATACAGCAGACTAGCACAATATAAGTACAAGTCCTAAATCCGACAGCAACTCGTTCAGTACAGTATGCATGAGTTTCTTTTTTTCAAGAACAGATAATTGAGATGAGATGAGCAGTTTACAAAAAACATTACTTTCTTGCGAATATTATCAAACACCTTCCATGCATGCACTTGTTGTTTTCTTGTTATAGCCTTCGCAAGTTGTAAAAGTTAAAAATCAAGAAAACACAATTGTATGTGATAGGTAGAAGAAAATGAAACAAACCCTAGAGGTATAATGAAGACTCTGACTGGGAAATTGGAAGTTTTGGGTCCTTTTTCTTTAATCGCGAGCTGCACCACAACACTCTTTCTTCTTCTTCGTCGATATGTGAATATAAATAAATACATGGAAAAATATAGGTCTGATGTTGTTTTATCAAAAATATTGCAGCCCTGTTGGGTTTTTATAGTTTTAATTTACCCCCTTTAGCTTCAACAATGTTCATCCATGCCCCTACATTGTGAAATCTCCCGTGCATGTTCCCTTTAGATTTTTTCATTGGTAATTCTCGCCAAAATGATGAGAATTAAATTAATTTAGATCTTGTTGTCACTTTAATTCAACAAATCGAGTAGCATTTGGTAGGCAGACGAAGTAATGCCAGAAGATAATTATTTGTATTATTATTTTTATTATAATTAAAAATATTAATATCAAACATATTATTATTTATATGGTAAATATTATCAATTTTATTATAATTAATAGTATTAATATTAAAAATATTATTATTTTTATTATAATTTTGTTAAGTTCTGCATCTAGCATAGTTTTTAAACCCGACCCGGTAATTGATCCGGTACAATGATCGAATCACAGGTCAAATGGGTTGAGCCGGGTCAATCAAAAAAACAATTTCAATGCAACACTTATAAAAAAACACTTAACTAGTTACACTACAACACTTATATACATCAAATTTAAATTTTAAACCAACAACATAAATTTAATTCAACCAGACATTACCAAATTTAAATTTTAGAAACTAATTAAGTTGGAATGACTTGCCAAATCATTGTAATCAACTAGGCATTTTTACCTAAGTAACAAGGTCTTGTGTGTTTGGTATTGAGGTTGATGTTGTAGTTGTGGTTTGAAAAAAATTGTTTTATAAAAAGCACTTTTAGTTGAGGTTGGTTTGAAAAAATATATGTTTGGTTAAAACTGTAGTTCAAATTGAGGTTGAACAAAAAGTAATTTTAATGTATTTGGTAACCATTTGGAAATGCGGTGCAAACCGCGTTCCCAAAAATTTAGTGTATATTTTTTTCCTAAAAAATAATTTTATTTTTTCATATTTTCAGATCATTTTCGTTTGCATGTAAAAAATAATTTGATTTCAATATGAAAAAAAAATTATTTTGCTACATTTATAAGTGAAAAACACTATGAACAAACATCGTTACCATACTCTCAAACAGGCAAGCTTTTCAAATTGAGGTAATAAAATAAATATACAAGACATATATTAATATTGATGTTTTTTAATTTAAATATTGTAGATTTAATTACTGCTACTACATCATGAAACAAACAATACTCTATAAAGATTATGGATTATTATTCCATTAAACTATCTGCAATTCCGTCACGTACAAAATTCATCCTGCCTTGACCACTGTTCGCATTGATTTCAGAGCGTGCAATAACATCAGGTAAAATCTCATCAGGAACGTCATTGGGATTGCGATCAAATTCTGCAAATGCAGTGTCATCATACGATCTCCTTCTAATGTAATTATGTAGTGTCATTGATGCCACTACAATTTCAACTTGTGTTTTGTATGGATAAGCAGACATATTATGTAAAATCCTTCACCTTTGTTTTCATACTCCAAAAGAACGTTCTATGACATTACGTAGTGACGAGTGTGCTCGATTAAAAACTTCTTGCTGATTTCTTGGTTGCCCACGACGCCTAAATTCTTGGAAATGATATCTCTCACCTTTATATGGACCTAAATAACCATACTCATTGGGATATCTAGCATCAACCAAATAGTATTTACCTGTAATTACAAACAACATTCAAATTTGCCATGTAATTAGTAAATAAGAAACACATTTTTATACTTATAATTACATAACAAGTTCTATTGTATAATTACCTTCTGGTGGTTTAGGAAATTTTATATTTCTATTCTCAATAGCCTTAAGAAAAATACGTGTATCGTGGACATTGTCTTCCCATCCTGCCCACACAAACGTGAACTGCATGTCAAAACTACAAGCAACCATTACGTTTTGAGTCGGTACACCTTTTCTTTCTATAAATAGAATTTAATTTTCAGTTGATATGCAAGCTCGCACATATGTTTCATCAGTTGCATCAATACAATTCTACATGAAAACCATTGATAATATAATGCCATTCCTTACTAACATGCATAAAACAATTTTTAATTGAATACTGACAACATTAACAAATATTTTTCTTACCTTGAAATGAGACATATATCTTGGATTCATTGTAATTTCTCGTGACATGCTTGTAAAATTCAGGTCCTCTGGTTTTATGACATCTACTGCAAACAAACATACTGCTGCGAGGACTTCTTTAATGCATCTACTAACAATTTCACCCGAATGTTGAAATCGCTCTTGAACCTCCATATTTGATGCTCCTAGTGCTATTGTATATAAAAATATAGCCACTTTTTCAATCACACCCATCCTTCTCGAAGGCTTTAACCCATAAGTTGTTTCTAAATCACTGCACAGGCTCAACAAAGTTCTAAACATGTTGACACATCGTTTCCAATGTCCTAGTAAAACTTCAGTTAACCAACACATGTTTGTATTGTATGAAACCATGCACGGTTCTTTATGCATATAATTAATATAATACATGTTTATTGTCACAGCTGTGCACACAACTAACTTTTTTCTTATCAAAATCTCGCTTCCAAAATGATTCATCATCAACATCACTATCGTCGTCCTCGTCGTCATTTGCCCCATCATCACCATCCCATCCTAAGCCACCGTTGTCATCATCACCACCATAATTAATGGGATCAACCACACGATCCATTATGTTTTCATAATCATCATCAAGATCTTCATTAAATATTGCATTCAAACGTGCATCTGCCATATGTATAATGCTAAATAAAATAAAGAAAAGAATAATATTAAACACTAGTTTTTCAAATAAAACATAATATATGATGGTAAACTTTATCGATTAAAATTTTAAACCACACAAATATTACAGTCTTCACACTAGATTTCAATATTGGAAACTGATGTTTTTATACAGTTTTTTTGACGAAATTTTCTTTTATTTTTTTTTTCAAAAATTGGGTCAGACCAGGTAAAATATTTGAAAATTTGAACCGGGAACAGTGAAGAGCGGCACCTGCAACAGCATTCAAAGAAGGAGAAGGGGAAGAAGAGGCTACCCTGCGTGGCGGCGAAGTCTGGTTGGCGGTGGTGGAGGCGGAGGCGACTGGTGAACTGAGGGAAGGTTTTCCTCTGGTTGTGCTCTTCTGCCTTCTCCCTGTCTCAGCTGCGTTCCTTTCCTGTCTCGGTCGGTGTTCTCCCCGATGATGGTGGTGTTGCTGTTGTGGTTGTGGCTCCAAACGGTTGTTGTGGAGGCGACGAGGAAGGGAGCAGTGGTGGCCCTGTTTTTGCCTCTGTTTCCATTGTTTGTGCTCTTCTTCCTTCTCCGTCTCTGCTGCGTTCTTTTGAACGTTGTATTCACAGTTTGTTCTCTTTTTTTTACTTATTTTTCTCCCACCCTGTTGGTTCGTCTCATCTCTGTACATGTATGTTTTTTTTACTCTGCAATTTTGTAACCCATGTGCAAGAATCTAACGTAATGTACCATGTGAAGACCAGTATTGTCTTGTATTGTGACATAACATGTCAAAAGTTCTTATATCTCTGCAATGCACCAGTTATGACTTCTTGTTTCAGATCCTTTCAAATCCGTTCTATTGTTGTAGCCTGTGATGTATGATTTTTAAATTTTTTAATATGTTTAAAATTTTGTATATTCTATCCTTCGACTTGTCGTTAATCCACATGAATTATGTTAATGAGAGGACACGAAAACTTTTAGTATTGGATTTCAAATTGTTCTGTCAATTAAAAAACTAACCTTTATTTGCATCAACAATTTCTTTATAATTGGATTTCCTTAACATGAAATTTAGATTGAAAATTATTTTATCGATTAAGAAAAATATACTTTGTTAACATCATCAACCAGTTATGTAAAATCTAAAAACATTGTCTTCGTCATATGACATTAATATTGCATAGTATTTTTCCAGATCGCAATTCATAATACTTAGCAATTATCGAATAACACGACAATTTTTAACTACGTTAACATACAATCCATAGCATGAATATAATAAATATTAATGCTCCATAACCTAACTTATAATGTGAATTGTTAAAATTACAAATAGGATACCGAACCATCATAATTGCAAATGATTACTCCATATCATCTTCAGATACCTGCAAATTTAAATAATTGACAAGAAATTTTAAAACATGTTAGATAATAATTTATATAATAATATTACCAACGAATAAATAAAAGCATGCATTTGGGATCAATACATACCTCTCAGTCTAAAGTGTTTTACGTCTTTTATACATTCTCTGCAACCATTTCATCTTGTTTTCAACAGTACCCATAGCTGACCACATTTCTCTATTCCTTCTTAAACCTAAAAACTCAGAAGCAAACCCATGAAAGTCATCACCGATATGAACTCCTTCAATTGAGTGAAGCTCGGTCATAACCTCATGAATACTACACCCTTTCTTATCTCTATTGATAGATGTTGAATCACTGTTGTTAAACATGCTGTCAATCATTTGATCCAACCGTGATAGTAGTTGCATCCCAATTTCAACACTTTCTCTTTCTTTTCTCTTCCCGCTGCTGCGTGTGTTGCTACCGCTGCACATATTAACCCCTCTAACCATGTTGCAAACATCATCAAAGAAATTTGGTATTCCATCCTCTTCTGAATCACTGCTTCCTTCTTCCAAGTCAGGTTGTTCCTCATTGGCATTTGGATCCTCAGCAACACCAACAATATCATCATGGAGGACTCTGGACGATGGTGCCCATGCATACTTTCCGGTTGCAACAATATTCGAGAACATCCTGTCGAACTTCATACGTAAAGACGGTTTGATACCAGATTGCCTAAACTTTTTTGCTCCACTTATTTCCTGCAAAGAACAAATGAAATTAAATTAATGCAACTTCAAATAATCTAGTAATTACTAAACTGAGATTTAAAACATTAAAAATTAATGATCACGACAAATAACCTGAATTTTTGCTTTCCACCACTCATCACTTGCAGAAATTGTTCCTAATTCATTACTCCATCCCACACCAGTTTCGGAAATGAGCTTCGTCCATATCCTCCAATCCTTTTTGCAACCATCCCATTTGTTTTTCAGTTGTGTCTTGGTGAATGCATGACCTGTTTGTTCTTTGAAAGCTGTCAACAAATATTTCCAACCAGCTTTGTCGAAATGCGTATTCGGTTTCATTCCCATGTCGATGGCCTTGATGCAAAGGTCGCAAAAGACATGCAACATTTCTTTAGTCCAAGCAGCTTTATCCAAATTTTCAGGCCCTTCCATTCCTAGTTGGATAACATATTTGATAGCAAACATAATGAATTATAACATGCTAATAATTTGACTAATATTGGATGGAAGTACCAACAAATACAGATGGTTAGAATCCTTGCACAAACATGTATAGAAAAAACGATCATGAATTATGTTAACTGGCAGCAAGTTCATTATACTCATCTTTGCCAACAATGAAAATGCTAACATCCCCAAGCACCGTGTAAACTTGGCAAGAAAAATAGAACAAAAGTAATTCAAGTAGAATTCACTAAAAGGGCAAAAAATCCTGAGTCAAATTATATAAAAAACTATAAATTGCTGGTACACAACTATAACAGACATTCCAATTCTATACTATTACAGAAAGTAGAAGAACAAGGAATAGTCCATGCCAACACTACCCAACAAGCAACCTACAGATGGATTGTTGAAGAATTAACATATACTGATCAATGAGTCATATAATTTGCAAGAGCAACTGTTGCCTATACTATCCTGCAGAACAGCCTCTTCACATAAACTTCAGTTACACAATATGCTTCAAACGACTATAAGACGAGCAAATCCAGGTTTCATAATTTGCAAAAACAAAATTTTTTGACAGTGGCATATATGCCGCACCACCATTTTAGTACAATGAACTCAGATAAACAGGAAACAAACCATGAACATGATAAGGAAGAAAGAAAACATGTTTCATTGAGTTCCATTTTTAAGATCATTTTCAATTGACAGACACGCAGCGACGTACTCATCTTCAACTTAACATAAATCAAATTGGGAAAGGTTAATTTTTTTAGCATTTCAATTTCCAACTCCCAATTGACAAAGCAACCAATTTTGTTGATAGCAAATAGGTAACGGTAACAAAATCTGGCAGCAGAAAGCCTCACTACTATGATACTTGGACAATTATTTGCTATTGACAGAGGTTAACAACACAAACATAAACAGGAATTCAACTTTTGGTGCCGTGCGTGAAGAAGACAGGCACAAAAGATATACACAATTGTTAACTATGCAGGCAACAAACAAATGAAAAAATACCTTTTTATTAAGCAGATCTACAGATCAAGAGCTTGGAAAGGCATCACGGGTCGAAAAAAGAATCTGCAACTATTTTTGACAGTGGCGAGAGACCAGTCACAGGAACAAGTCAAACTTCAAATTTTTTTGTGAGAGAGAGGAGGGAGCTACAAGGAAGAAACGATTGCAATGTATATGCTGTGATTTTTTATTCTCCAACGACTTTTTTTCTCTCAGCAGTGTCGGTGGATCTGAAAATTGAGGTTGCTGCTGTTGCAAAGCACTCAGACCCGACTTTTCTTCAACCACAGGTGCAGCCACGAATATGGATGGGTCCCACCAAAATAAAACACGGTTTTCGCATAACCAAACACTACATATCTGCGGCTTCCTTTAACCTCGGGTGCAGCCGCATTACCAAACGGCACCTTAATCTGTTGTTAACAGGAACAGAAACAGGGCAAGAAACAGAGCCCAGATTCATAATACGTGCAAAGGATTGACATATAAAAACAAGCAGTTAAACATCTTATCAAATTTCAGAAATTTGAACTGCCTTGCCCATCTAACATTCCAACACAGAAATACCTTTCTATCATTTTCGATTATTGCATTGAACATAAAAAAGTACTAATGATGCTAATGACATCAAAATCTTGCACTAAATCTCCTAAACACAATATCTGATAAAGAAGAAGTCAGAATCAATTCACTCCTTTAAGAATTTAATGGATCTGGAGAAGCTGAAAAATACATACAGCGAACAGTGGGATTCCAACATCCTCTTAATATATCAACAGTAATGTTACAGTTGCTTCAAGAAACACCTATAACAAGATTTAGAACTCCAGCCTATCTTACATCCATGAAGAGAAACGAAACCAGTGAATACAAAAAGGAAAACTCATTTTAAACAGGTATGGATCAGCATCCAACAGTATGGCAGATCATCTTCTTAATTTTCAAATGCCAAAACTATACACTCCCATTAAGAGACTCGAAACTGGGGAGATGCAAATAGAGAACTAATTCAGGAAACATGAATTACCCGTGTAATTAAATGACAACAAATTAATACCCAGAAACCAGAAAAGCCAAAAAGCCACAATGGAGAAAAAATGGTAAAGAAGAAAAGGATATATAGTTTACCTGCAAAACGCGGTTCTCCAAGCGTATAGTTACTGGTTTGCTTAATCAATCAGTAAAGAACAGAAATCTGAGAGAGAAGAAAACTGAAGAGAAACAACTAATTATTTTTTCATGAGGCTGAAAAGGAGAATATTTCTGCTTTTACTTCACTGTGTTTTCACTTTATTATCTTCCTGCACTGCATCAATCACACTCAAACATAGATTATAGCTTAATGCTCTACCAAGGAGCCGAGGACTCGGGCAATATAGCAAAGTACTTGGTCTTATTCCGGAGAGTAATTAAAAGACTCACTTGAAACATAATTAAAAATTATTCCATTCACCAAACATTTATAAATTAGTCATCATAATTAAAGGATTGAAGGTGGGAAATTCCATCACCAAAAAGCTTAAAACTTTCTTAAAGCTTGCATTTTTAAGCTTTATAAAACAAAAGAAAATCACTTTTTTGACCTTGTATTGTCATATCTAGCGAAGGTTCTAGATCTCTACAACAGATGTTCAGATTGTAATATATTTCAAACAAAGCCAAGACGACTCAAATTGAATCCAACAATTCATAGACTGCTTAAAAACTTCAAAAAACAACAACCCATTAAGACAAAACGAAGAAAAATACAACCCATTTCCATATACATGGAAACGAAAACGTATTGGAGAGAGAGGGACGTACTTGGGAACCATGGCGGCAGCAGCTACTGATTTTTTTAGCAGGGATGTAAAAAGCTTGGGGTTTAGTTTTTGAAGAGATACAAATTTGGTTAGAAGGTCAATGTGGGCTTTCTGATTATGGGCTCAACAATATACACTTGAAATAGCCCAGACCACAAATTAAGGGCCTTCTTCTTATGCTTATGGGCCTATGAATTTACCTGCTTTATAGGTTTGAGATTTAAATTGATCCCATGTAATTTTGAGATTTTACAAATTCGTCCACAAATAAGCTTTTTTAAAAATACAAAATCGGGTTATTTTTTGAACAAATTTTATTTATTTCAATAATATACTATTTTCTCCTTATTTTATGAGTTTTATTTACTTGTGTCTAATTAAGTTATATAAAATATGATTTTAAGTTCTTGAGATCAAGATTTTAAAGCAACTATATTTTAATTGTCTTGCTTTTTGAATTTTACAACAGGGTGAATTATTTTTATTTTTTATACCCTTTAATATATTAAATTTTGCATGTAAAACATCTTCAAACTCACAATTGCACAATAAAATAAATTTTGAATATGTTTTTTTCTAGGACCTGCCTTGGCTTTAGCTTAAGATCTCTTTTAGTATATATATTGTTTAAAATATAATAATAATAATAATAATAATAATTTCATTCGAGTTAGGGATTAAAATGAATTTATATTTATGAAAAATGAAACACCAAAATAAATACATATTCATAAGAAAAATCTTTTTTTTTTTGTAAAAACAATATTATTTTTAGTAAAAATGATCCAAAACAATATTATTTTAAATTTTTTACCGCATATAATTAAAATGTGTATTATTTTAGCATGTTCAAGTGTTTGAAGGCACTAGTTTTAATTTAGTCGATGATTTGCTGATTTACTCCTTCATGGCTTATAATTTATTCTCTCTTTATTTTTTTATGTTGATTAATGAAATTTTGATCCCAGAAAGCAAGGCAATCCTATGAATCTTTTAAGAAATCTCGAATTCAAATCTACAAGAAATCTCAGTAGTATCCATCAAGAATCACCATCAATGAAGCACAAACTTAATTATTGGTCTCATTTTGTTTTACACTTGAATCAATGATGATCATAAGGAGAAATTCACACTTGAAACAGTGATATGATGGGGCTCTTCCAGCATATATATATATATATATATATATATATATATATATATATATAAGAGCAGAAGGAAAACATCTGTATATAAAGTTATGCTGCTACATGCCAAGGCGGCTCAACTGCCTTTCAGTATTCTAAAGTGGAGGAGCGTCAGCCGTCAGCCGTCAGCTCCCCAGCTGCTCTTTGCCCCCTCGCCAACCGAAAAGTTTCATGGTAGTTTGAGAGCAATTAGCGTTATTTTATTACTTATTTCTTCAAAAATCATTTTAAAAAAATTAACCCACGGCATAAAAAAAAAAAAATCCTCACCAACCCTCCGGGGGGAAAA
>Ga0307510_10011525_pt1 | contig 10498 bp, 14 predicted proteins | sample 12_EM_MG_FD_207224 | JGI IMG/M metagenome (GOLD analysis project Ga0307510, IMG submission 207224) | Populus trichocarpa ectomycorrhiza microbial communities from riparian zone in the Pacific Northwest, United States - 12_EM | ecosystem: Host-associated > Plants > Roots > Unclassified | place...
CCGGCATGCTATACTACTTACAATTACAGCTAATTGATAGGGAGGGGTTTGATGACAACGAGAAAACTGTGAATGCAAGGTCAGACGAGGTTGTTGAGTTCGTAGGGAGCACAGCCGGCACCCCGAACGAAGAAGCGGCACTACCGGCCCTCGAACAAAGGTCCAATTCTACCGGACACATGGGCAAATGAACACGTACACGGTATTGGACTTGACAGGGAAGGTGTGCTGGCAAGCACTCAATGTTTCCTTAGGCGAGGCACACATGTGTCTCTCGCACTGTATCCTGGACTTCAACGTGTTGCACTGAGGTGCAGTATCGATTAGCTAGAAATTATCGGGGGATATGTGGGCACGCACGTGGCTCACAACCATGTCTTGCACGTGTGGTTAGTGCTCACCGTTGAGGGTAAGGCTCTGGGGTGTGGGGCTTGGGGATGTTGAATCAGTGGGTGCCGTTGGTGGGGTCTAGGAGGTTGGCATGATCATAGTGGTTCGGGGGAGAAAGCGGAGGTACCTGTGCTCGGCCAAATGCAGACGAAGAACTGGATCCCACGTGTGTACTCTGGTTCTCAAGCTTGTTGAGTTTGAATCTTTTCTGGGGCTCGGTCGCTTTGGTCGCTTTGGCCACTTTGGGGAACTTTTCGGCAACGAGTTACTTGGGCTTCACTTTTTGTCTGTTTTTCTCATCTTTCCGCACTTTATCCAACTTTCTGACTTTACGAAAATACTGTTTTCATGATGTTTGACCGGCGGGATGGATCGAAGCTGCAGGCATTCGCGGCGAGTAACCATATATCAGCGGGGACGGGTGGTTGTAGGCTTGTCAATCCCGGTAGGCCCGTTCAATCAGTGGGTGGAGTACATTGAACTTATCAGACCCCAGCGCTATCTTATCCGGGATAGCGTTTCACGTATCACAGAGGCGATTCAATGCCTGCGGCGTACAGAAGTTCATGGGTTACGCACGCAAAGTTCAGGTACGAGACCACACAGCTTTTAACAGTGACGAATGAGGAGTTAATCACCTCGAGCAGAAGAGTTTATACCCCCGCGAACCCTCCACCTGCGCTACCTTCCCTCAACGAAGTCCCCACCACCGCGGCAAGTCTCCCCAGTAAGTCGAGGATGAAAGAAAATTCTGTGAAGAAACTGAAACCCGACGCAATGAAGCCTTCCCCGTGTCGGTGAACGAGAAACGAGACCCGCACGGAGTCACCTGGCAGTGTAATCTGATGACCGCGCGTGGACTCTGAGTGGTTTACGGAGCGGATTCGATATGTCAACGTCACTCGTACGAAACAGATCTTTTGGAATGTGAGAAACTCCTTGTCATTGTATTTCGGCCGCGGCCCGAACCACTGTCAACTCCCCCCCGCCCGATACAAGCTGGGGGAATTCGAGTGGAGCACACGACTTATCTAACTACCACTCATCTCGCCTGAGTGGGCTACCAGGACCCCCGCTGTGAGTATCATAGGCAAGTTACACTTGCGAAACCCTCACGTTGTCCAGAGGAATCGGTCACTCGACAGTACCTCTCGTAGTATTGCTCAAGTGCTAAACAAATAGATATAGCGCAATCATTACGATACAACCACGATACAAACAGAGTGGTTTGACCTGGGGGGAACTTGAATATAACCAAATGAGACTGAAATGAGAGAGCACGAGAGCTCAACTTTCAACATTGTCAACATTCACCATGAGCTATATTTTGAAAACGGAGGGACTCCAGCTAGAACTTGATGATAACGGGTCTGCCTCCTAAACGGCTGAATTGTGTCGTAACATCGTGGCGCCAATCATCAGGATCCCAACCCCTCCTCCACTCGGCAGGTATCCACAATCGGTGTTTCCCTTCAGCATCCTTTACCCACCCCTCTCGCACCGTGGCTGACGAAGTTTGCCACCTGTCTTTGAGGGGAGCATTACACTGAAACAAGCTGTGGAAGCGGAGATGGTTCCGACCACAATATAAACTGTGGAGGCGATCCCAGTTGCCGCGAAAACCCCGAAGTTCTTGAGCAGGACGGAGAACCTCCCCAGTGTCTGTGCGGTAGACCTGCAGCTCATCCACATCCCCACGTTCTACCTTAATAACCCCAATTTGACCTTCAACCCGAATCGCCCACCCGGAGTGAGATGGTATGGTCCAAATGCTATCTCCACGGCCAATCCTTCTGTCACCGATAACACCATCCACCAGCCCCTCTCCTGTGAGCAACCAAACTACGACGTGTCCTGAACCTGCCACCAAGATAACGTTGCCAGTGAGGGCCAATCCCTCTACTGCCACACCCGTGTCGATGATCTGGGGAGGGGTTTGTGCGAGGATGTCGGTGGTTGTGACGGTGCTTTCCATCTCGTGGGCGGTTGCGACGCGAGTGCCAGAGCGAGAGAGTTCCACATACTGCTCATGAAGGGTCTCGAGGGCGGTGGGAAGCTCGTGTAAACGCAACACCTGGAGAATATTCCCGGAATGGCCCAGAATTGATGACGACGGAGTTGGCGAGAATTGAAGAGATGGATAATCGTCCAAGCCCTGAAGCTCGAATTTCCCACACAGGATGTAATGACCGGAATTATACTTCCAGACACATACAATGTCCCCCTGGGAAGCCGCGAACAGACTCCCATCCGAAGAGAAGCATTGGGGAAAGAATTCACCCTCTGCACATAACAAATCCTCTGAGCTCCGAACATCGGAGATAGAAAGTGTATTGAAATCCGAAAGGGAAATACGGTGAGTGGTTGGGGAGAAGGACATGCCGTATATGGTGCTGGACAAGCGAGGGGAAAACGATTGGATCTTGGTGAGAGTGGATCCGACCTTGAAGATATTAATGGTCTTGATGTTGTATGCGCCCCCCACTGTCGTCATAACCCGGAAAGATTCATCGATTGTCCAGAGGTGTGGGTTTACCCCTGACTGGAGTGTGCCGGGGGATGATGCCGTGCCCGAGGAAACACCGTATGTATGTACAGTGAAGGTCTCCCGGTCCTTGGAGTTGATGGTACAAATTGACTCCCCGTTCGATGACCACACCAGTGAGATATTGTTGGCGCCACATCCAATTTCTTTAGCCACTCCACCCGTCGGGATATCCCAGATTATGATGGCAGTTTTGGAGACACAGGCAACGGAACGCCCGTCCGGCGAATAGGCAAGTGGTCCCATGAGATGAAGGATTGTCTCAGGGGGTTGAAGGATGGTGATCAATTTCAGAGTGAGTTGGTTCCGGATCTCCACAGCTCGTCTCGTCTGGGCAGCAACAAATCGGCCGCACGGTGACCAAATGCAGGGTTTGATGTAGTCCTTGCCAGAAAAAGCTATAGTCTGGGCCCATGATTCCGGGGTTCCAATAACCACTCTTGGCGAGCAAGTGATGCGGTGGTGGTAATATAGCTTTCTGATAACTGACGATACAGGAGATAGTTCCAGCGCGGAGTGATAGATGTGGGTGGCGGAGACATTGATGACTTCGAAAAAATTGGTCGCAAATTGAAAACAGTCTTTGGCGATGTTGAGAAGCTGCTCGCTTTTGGCAACCTGATCCATGGTATGTTATCGTGGGGTGATGGTACAGAAAGGGGCAGAAACAAACCTCCCGCAGCCAGGACATCAGGCTTTCAAGTGCAACAACGGCTCCCCCTACAGCCCCGATGGCACTAACCACCTCCAACCAAGCCAAGAACTTCTCCTCCAGGAAAACCCGTAGATAGGAGACAATCCCGCTGACATCTCCCTCTATCTTGATGAGGTGGTTGTGCCAGGATCGGCAGGTATATCGAAGGGCGATGCTGATGCGATCATCAATTCTCGTCTCGAGGTCCTCGACCTCCGAGTTCAGGGCGTAATCTGGGAGCGATAGGAGGTTCTGTTCCAGCCCTTCGTTCATCATTCTTAGGCAGTTCATGGCAAGTTCCAGGTGCAGGCTTTTGGGTGAGATGTAGAATCTTGTGTCAGTGCAGCGGGATGAATCGGTGATGAAGTCAGGGAACGACTTGTGGAACGGTTTCACAGGCTGGGTGAAATCCTCGCCAAGGGTGAGCAGCGACTGGACTGGGGTAAGGAACAGTAGAATCTCCCGAAGGTCCAGACCGACCAGTGTGGCGATCGCAGATGGTGGAAGGGGATTGACGAGCAGGACGACGGCACCAATGATAGACCTGACCCTGGAATACACCTCGGGGTGTCCCTCGCTAAATGCCGTCTGGAGGATCGATGTGTATAGGGAGTCAAGAGTCGTCTTGAGTTTGATCCGTGTTTTCCCTCTGGGAGCTGTACATTCTGGAAGCTGGACAATGACATCCAATCTGTGCTCGGGGAGATGAATATCGCTATGCAGGTACTTGACAGTTACAGCGGCGTAGACAAACAGCCCAGCTGCTCTGCTGCACAGCAAGTCGATCTGCTCGTCACTGGGCCACCTCCCCAGTTGACGCCGTTGCGCGAGTCCAGAAAGTTCGTGTTTCAGGAACAGCCGGATGTCGCTGTTGATCAGAGGGGGATCTACATCGTGTAAGACGAAGACTGAGGTCGAATTCACGAGCATGGGGAGACGAAAGCCAATCCTGATCCGTGGCTCGGGTCTCGCGGTGATGAAAAACTTCACTTTCGGTATCCGTTCGACGAGCCGGGCCAACACGGAGAGGATCGCAGACGATGGTTCCTCGTCCCTGCACTCGTCGAGAGCATTGATCACGATCACCGTTGAAACATCCGCCAACTCGAGCGGCTCGATTATCAGCTTCTCCATCTGCCTGTACAACGACTCATGTGCAACGTCCGGATCCGATTGAAGGAGGGGGACAAGAATAGCTCGAAATTTTGGGAACTTGTGAGCCAGCTGGAAGGCGATGGTGGGAATGATGAAGTGCAGGTCGCTGCGGTTCTCGAAGTCGCGGGAACAGAAGAAAGACGCTCCGAGTTGTCCGTCGGCAAATATCCACTCGCTGACTGTCTGGGCGATCGTCGACTTGCCGGTCCCGGCAAGTCCGTTCAGCCAGAAGACGGGAGACTGATTGAAGTCCTTGGCCCATGCCTCGATCTCGTTCAGCACAGTCTCTCGTGTTCCCCTGAGACAGCTGCGGCGGCTACCATGACGATGCTCCGCACCCTGCGCGCGGCGACAGCTGTTTAGCACCACTAGGTCCACTGCACAGCGCATAGGTAAGTAGGGTTCGAGGAGAAGAATCGAAGAGCCGAACCGGTATCCTAAGAGCCACGATCGACGTCAGATACACTCTTGACGGATGGATTGTACGACTCACAATCAGCTTGCAGTTCTGGGCGTATATTGCCCGTTGCTGTTCCATCTGTTAAGTGTCTAGATTTAGTTGTGCTACAGTCGCATACGGTCTGTGGCTACAAACCTGATAGTCAAGGAGCGCATCGCGGATGTCTTCGGCAATTCCAGATACAACCTCGATATCGTCTTGGGATTCCTTGTAGTCTTCGGTATTGAGGCGATTGTATAGCACGTTTCCAGCATCCCTGATCATCCTTAGAGCGCTAGTAAAGAGTAAGCACGATAAGTTATAGTCCACCCCGAACACTCACTTGAACAACTTCGCCCGTTGTTTGTGCCCATCTCCATCCCAAATTCCGTCGCCATCGTCTTCCTGTAGACACAGCTGATCCAACCGCGCAATAGCAGAGTCTAGCTTGTTTTTCAACGGCGTGGATTTCTGTCCAAGCGTCAGTGAATATCGCAACAAGCTCACTGATCCGCACCACCTCGTGGAGCCTCAAGAGGGTGTTGAAAGAAGACTTGGTGACAGTATCGATCGTCAATGTAAGGGATGAAAGCAGGGCGGAAAACTCTCACAGTAAGGTCTGTGATTCGGTCACAGGTCGCTTGCTGTTGTGAAACCTGCCCTGCGGTGTAAATCGTATTCGACGTGACAAACCAGTCCTCGCTCACTTGATAGCAGGTGACGGCGTCCCGGAGACTTTCAACGAGTTTCACCACCTCTCCAGCATCCCCCCCCTTATCTACGAGCCGAGCTGCCCTGCCTTTCCCCAGTAATTCATTGGATCGCTTCTCGATCTCTTCCAACGCGCTGCAAGGGACGTCCATAAGCGTGGCGAGGCGAGCAATCGACGAGCGTACCTGGTCAATTCCTTGCGCCGTTCCACCTCCCCGGGATCTCCGTCGATACTTGTTGTGGTGATGTTTTGTTTGAACCTATCCAACTGGAGTTTGAGGTCTCCTGTCTTCTCCTTGAGATCCTCGGATTGCTGCGAGCGTCCGTGTCAGTTGTGTGTGACGGCTACAAACTCGGCCAATACCTCGCAGTGCTTGACGAGCGCATTCACTCCACCGAGGGCAGACTTGAGGGGAGGGAACCAATCGGAGGACTCTTTCGCAACGTCGAGCAGGATCTTCGCGGCATCGACAACTCTCTGCCTCTTTGCTGTGAGATTTGAACGTTCGGTCAAAGGAATTTACTCGACGGAAGGCGCTGGACAAGCTCACATCGATTCGGATCAGCGTTGCTTCCAGAGGCCGCGGGATTCGTCAGACGTCGGTTTTGAAACATGGTTTTGTCTGGAGTAGTTTTTGAATGTGTGTGCTTGAGACGGGTAGATGCTGACTGCGATATGAAGGCCACGAGACCTTTGCAGGGATACTGGGTGGCGGTGCTGAACGTGTTGAATGGCTAAGCGCTGAGATACTTCAAGTTGTGGGCTGGAGACTGCCACCGTCCAACTCACTTGCCCCTAGACACGCCATTCCTATACACCAACGCCTCCCCATGCCCCCATAATACTATGACCTTCTACAGAGAGAACGGATTTGACGCCAGAAGCTGGGACCGCTATTCATGGGAGCTTTGGGGGAACGCGAGGTGAAGCAGTCCAACCAAGCGTGATCGACGTCGCGCGCGGAACCGTCTCGTTTTGCGTGTCAATATCGGTTCCACCTGCGCTGACGAATCGGTGTCAGTCAAGCTACGTTGTGTCTACTATGGTTCAGACAACATCCTAAGCGTTGTGCGTGCGTTCATGGCGATAAACAGAATTCTCAGACTGCAGAAACCTCGAAACAACCGTCGACACGATCCTATCGGCCAAGGCACATAGCAGAAACCCTACAGCCGATTCGCCTAAATCCGCCCAAGGGACTCGAGAATTCTTCTCGACCCCAATCAATCGGACCCCCATTGACGAAACAAACAAATGCCGTGCGGACTGAAGTCACTAAGCTGGCACTTCGACAACGGATTTTTCGGTCAAGTTCGCCTGGAGGTATAACGCGACTGCTTATCGATTTAACCTGTCTGCCAGAAACACCCTTGCCCCAACCCTATGCCCGCGTAAAGTCCCATTAATGACACGTTTATGGTCGCCGTGTGACGCATCCCAGAGTCCGATGAAGTGTCTCTTCGCAATCGAAGCAATCTGCCAGGACGTTTCTCGGGCCCTCGAGTTACTTCAGAGAGTGCCTTGTTTTCAGCGACCCCCAGGAATCGGATGTGCTGTACTTGTTGTACACTACTTTTCGATCCCAATGGCACTGGTTGGGGTGGAGAAGATAGGTGCTCTGCTTGTCTTGACCCTAAAGCGGGACTCGGCGTGGGCAGGCTGCTAGTCACGAAAAGGGGAGGGTTATGCGCCGGTTTCTTGGGGGCTGTAACATCAGGTCGCTGTGTTTGGTCGTCGCAATACACGTTCGAAAACGCGCGGGATCGTGGGCTAGTGACCAATTAGTATTAATACGTAGCTGGCAGACCGGGACTTGGTGGATTTCGCCTCCCTTAGCCGAAGGATGGGATCATAGAGTTCTTCCTTCACCTCCCCATATCACTGATGCAATCGAGGGACGGACGTTCCCTCATGCGCAAGAGGGCACGGTAGCAGAGTTGTTTCAACTACTCTTCGTCCTCGCCTGGATCGTCCCGTAATGAATTTTGGTGCCCGGATGAAGCCCTAGTTGGACGCGAGGAAAAGTTCACGAAGCACAATCATCAACATGTGCTCCCCGCAATGGGCCACACGAAACCGCAACGAATTCTCCCACGGCGCTCTTTTCTGAATTCGACCTCCTGAAGTATAAAAACACCATGCGGCCGACGAAGACCCCCATATCCTCCTTCTCAGGTAGTCGTACTACCGACTTGTAATCCTTCCGTTTGACAATTTTGCTGATATACTAAGTGACTGAGCTGCTTGTGGAGCGAGCCTGGTATCAAACTGCGGCCAGGATTCGGAGAATGGGTTTCACCGGAGACCCCGGGCCGCCCCTCTTGGTCAAAGCGATCGACATTGACCACCACTCCCCCCACCTACGACAGACAAAGTCCCCGCACATGCACACTAACCTGTTACTCCTGGTACATCGCCGCCGTTTCCCATCTCTATCGCATACTTACCGTTAAAACAACCTCCTACCGCCGAAAAAATCTGTGGCCTAGTCTCCTCCGGTACGTGCACGTGCTTGGCTTGCTCCCCCTGGTCAGGGGCTGTGGGTCTATGGGGACAATATGGTTCTGTTGGACTTTCCCCGAAGATGTTCAACCGCCGCACCCCACACCAATTTCTCACATTAGCCAATGTCCGGTACTCTATCTCGAGTTCCCGGACATCCCCAGCTTCATGCCGAGGATCCAACGATACTTTGGGTGCTTTCGACCCACAGTCAAATCTCTCGCCCTGAGAGAACCCAGGGAGTCTCGTCGGCAGATCATATACTTCGTCGGACTGTTTCAACACCTGCAAGACCTTAGGTTTACCTGCGATAGGTACAGACCCCGGGATGAACCGGCGGACGATCTGTCGTTTGTCCCGCTCTGTTCCACCTCTGTGGGGATGGCTGATTCTTACATGTCTCATGAGGGTGGACCTCTTGAAGGACATGATTGACCTCTCTGGGGGTCCGTTTCCGTTATGTGTATCTCTTCAACGTGGACGGGATGCGGCACCTGTTGGACGCTTGTGCGAAAACTTTGGAAGTCGTGGCGTTGCGTCTAGCCGATTCTCGTGGTGAGCAACCCTCCCGGAAAGGCGTATAGGTTTTCGCCAACGGTTTCACAGTTGGATCCTCCCTTCAGGACCTCAATCTGTCACGGAACATGTCGCTTCGGACGCTTGAGTTCCCGGCACTGTACATTGAACGATGGCTGCCCAGACGCCGTCTCGAACTTCCTCAAGCATGTGCTCCCGACTTTTGCATTCCTCCACATCATCATCCTTTACTGGGACCGCGACTTTCGTGGTGTAAATTCGCATCGGGGGATGCCACAAGCTGACGAAGTGGAGGAAGCCTCGCGGCACAATAGGCGATTCGAAGTACTCTGCGAGGTGTATAAGCTGCGGGATTTCGAGTTGGTGCTGAGTGCAACTGTTTCAGGTTATGCGGGGGAGTGGCGTGTGCGAACGTTGGAGGCTGTAGCTAGGGAAAAGGTTAAAACGGGGTTTGATGGGTTTTTCCCCGAACCGCCGGTACAGTGGGACTGCGGAGAACTTACTGTTGCGCTCTAGGGAGGACTACATCGGACTCGACCATCGCCTTTTCCTCACTGTAAAAATTACACAGCCTAGCTTGCAGTCACTGTGGGGAAGTGGGCCGCCACATGAGAGCGAAATACATCTACTCCGAGCTCGGATTCTCTTGGAAGTGCTATTAGGTTACAGTCGCTTTACTCCGTCATTCCTAAGGCGGTCTCGGTTCGCGGGATCGAGGCGCCGGTTTCCAAGAAGCGACAGGGCAAGCTAGAACTCCTAGCGTTCCGCTTCAATCCCCCCTCAAGCAGCTTAGTCTGTTGACGTTATGTCAAACACGCTCACGGAGACGGAATACGGCCCAACGGATGTTTCTGACCGCGACTCGGTTTAACTCGCTCTGGATTTTCCCTGGGCCAATTTCCGGCAATCGTAGTTCCATCGTTGGAATGCGACACTCTCCTGCCTGGCCTCAATCAATCAATCACCGCGGAAAGTTGGTCCAGAATTTCCAGTGACGACTTCGATGATTGAAACCGAGCATTGATATAATACACGGAAACCTTCAGGAAATAGCTTCCATCGCCTCCCCTCTCTTCTACCTCCATCTCTCGACTCACTCAGCACTGCACCATGTCCACATCGATTCCTCCCCAGTCAACCCTCTGTTTCGGCATCGAGGCAACGATGTCATTGCTCACTGTGACCTCTCTACTAGTAGCAATAACCTTCACCGTTCTCGCATTCTCTCATTACAACACATACATTCGCCTTTTGGATGAGCAAAACCAGGCTATCTGGTTGTCCGAGAATATTCTCCCTATCATAGAAGAAGACGATGCTGCCCACCGTGCTCAAGAGAGCCCATCGATCAAGCGGGTTGCGAGACGTTTCGCCCAGCGCTGGCATCTGTATTGGTTGATGGGATACTCTCAACCCGAGCATACCGAATCAGGTCTGTCTCGCGAGATGGGAACTGGTGAGAGAGCGTGGTGGATCAAATTTCAGGCGTAATCGACATCCGTCCCGAGTCTCTCGTCTGATCTA
>Ga0307510_10011526_pt1 | contig 10498 bp, 8 predicted proteins | sample 12_EM_MG_FD_207224 | JGI IMG/M metagenome (GOLD analysis project Ga0307510, IMG submission 207224) | Populus trichocarpa ectomycorrhiza microbial communities from riparian zone in the Pacific Northwest, United States - 12_EM | ecosystem: Host-associated > Plants > Roots > Unclassified | place...
TATCACATCCTAAACCTAGTTTTATATTCCATGGCTAATTTGTAAATGGCCCTCTTGCTTCGTTATATTGCTTGCTTTACCCATTTTATATTTTGGAATAATCCTATAAGAATATGGAGTATACCAGAGGGGGGGAACTAGCATGGAACAATACCTGTCAAGCCTTTGTCGAGCATAATAGCTCAAATAAGCATAGTAATGCCGTTGTAGATGAACGGATTAAAATTAAAATCGTACTAAAAAAGGAATGCTAAAGGTGGCTAGAGGGTACCGAACTGCCGGAAAAAATATATATTTAATCATAGAAACAGATATAAAAACAAATAAATTTGTCTCATTAATAGTTTTTGGAGTGAATATTAAAAGACTCGTCCTCTTTATCTCCGTTACCTTTGTCCCATGTAATAACCTATCGCTAAAAGTTTCTACTTTCTCCACGCAGACACACGTTTAAGATTGCTTTAAAGAGATTCTCATTCTAAATGAAGGTAGGGGGGTTCACCCTTTTATAAGAAAATTCATGCTAATGACTTTGTTTATGCAAAACGTGCGGGATGGATTGTATATAATGGAACAAACCTTCAAGGATCTTTGTGCATTCAACAAACAGATAGTGTGAAGTCCCAAGAAAACACTTGTTATTGCTAAAATGGCGATCAAGACTTGTTGCTTTTCGGTGGATGGAAAACGAGTCATGAGCATCGAGGAGTTCAAGCGGTGGTTAAGAAAATTTGATGCTGACAAAGATGGCAAGATAAGCAGAAAAGAACTTGAAGATGCCATAGCTGGAGGATGGTTTACAAGGTGGAAAGGCAAGCCAGGAATACGCTCTGCAGACTCCAATGGCAATGGCTTTATTGACGAAAGTGAAATCGACAATCTCGTGGAGTTTGCTCAAAAATACCTGGGTGTAAAGATACTGCAGTTTTAGTACGCTTTGTAGCTCCGGCTTTATTTTTTACCTCTCCTCTGTAATAACTATCCTGGGGTCTCAATGGACTATAAATGTAAAACGAACTGAGTTACATTCATCAGTTAAAGCTTGAGCATTCCATAAAAGGGCACGTACGTTAAGCTTGACACCAGAAAAAGCAAGCAAGAAGTTGAAGAGAAAAGGCATGCTGCATGCAAGCAACTAGCTATCAGATCTGAACCAATGATGATGAATGATGCTATCCATTGAAAAATTGAAGATTTTACATTAAAGTTTCCAGTCATTGCCTACCCTCCCCATGGGATTCCAGTAAACATGTACGTTGATTGGATTACATTAATACTACTATACAAAATTCTACATTTACCCTAGTTGAAACAGGATAATAGGTATAACAGCACCCATTTCAACTCTGTAGATCCTCCATAAATCCCTTTCAGGTCAACACTAATTAGGCGAGCCCAGCACAAAAGCATTACAGGGAGCCGCCTTTGGGATCGGTCTTGGCCACCTGTAATTTTCAAGCATGAAGAGATTATAAGAAATTATAGAAACACATGGCCTGACAATGAAATGTCTGCCAAAGCAAAGCATCTTTATATCTCAGAAAACCAGGTCTATTAGCTAGGAGCAGGCTCTCGCTTTCTAGACAAGATGGCTTCAGACACCCTGCTGTAGTCTAGTACCAAGCCAGGGTTTGGAAGCTTGAAATGAGAGGATCGATGGTGGTTTAAATTTTCAACAGAATAAACAAGTGGGTCCTGGTAAGACGATTTAAATCCTTCCATTCCTCCTTAAAAGACTAATCCTAAGCAACACATTTCAGTTTCCTGAAATTCTTCCAGATGAACTGTACTGACAACTTTAGCCACAAAGGAGGTGTAGCTCCTCGCGGTAAAAATTGCTTGGTCTGCTGTCACTTTGACAAAGCAAGAGTACAACAATGCATGTATCCTAAAATGTATATGGAACCAGCAATCAGGATCCTTGTAGGTTGCCTGGGTAAGGGCAGAAGCTTTTAGAGTTTGAAGCCTCCTAAGTCCTAATGATTATACTTGGAGCAGGAGAGAGATTTTTAAGCTAAGAAATTTTACTCGGTATCAAATGGAGTTCACTGTAGGAAATGGTAATTCGATTCACATCTAGTGGGACAACTGGCATCCCCATGGGCCTAGAAACTAGATCTGGTGCAATGATAGCTGTTAAATTACTCTTGAGTTGCCTTTAGATTATTGTAAAAATTTAAAAAATTTAAAAATATATTAAAATAATATTTTTTTTATTTTTTAAAATTCTTTTTTTATTAAAACGATCCAAAAATACCAAAAACAAAATTAACTTAAAGCCAAAAATATCAAAAATTTTGAAAAACAAGTTAAACCGCGCTTTCAAACACCCCAATAATGACACAGTAATCCTGATACTTCTAGTGGTGATGGTAATCTACGGAAACGCAGTCCAAGTGGAGTTCTCTTCTGGATACAGTGGGGAACTTAATAGAATTAAGAGCAGCAGAGTGAATTGGCACAAATCCAATCCGGTGGTCCCTTTCAATACCAAGACATTCGTTTATCTCTTGGTGGCTATTCATAATAGATTGTCGACTAGAGTAAGGCAAGTCTTGATGGAGAGAAACATTAGCCCAACTTCTTCTGTGGAGATGGTGATGAAGACAAGGATCACTTATTTTTTTGTTGCTAGTTCTCTAAAGAAGTCTGGGCTTCAATTTTGCAGAAATGTGGCATGAACAGAAAGTGTGGACTGGAGATTTGAATTTAATTGGGCCAGATGCAAGATGCAATCAACCAAAAACGAGCTCCCCTGCTGTGTAGGCTAGTTTGGCCTAGAATGCTACGGTATATGGAATATAGAGAGGGAAATAAATAGTAGAACATATGGTGGAACTTGCTCTAATCCTGCTGTTGTTATAAGATGGGTTAATCAGGTTGTTCATAACAGATTATTTTACACAGCTTTGCTCCAGAAGAATAGTATGCAGTACAAGCATATCGCTTTATGTAATAGTTGGTCTCTTTCTTGACTTCTGCATGGTTCTCTGTTTTCTTTGCTCGTTGTAAAGTTTTGTAGAGGTTAAGCTCCTTCTTAGTATCCTTTTGATTATTTAAATTCTCTCATTCATCAAAAAAGAGATTTCATGTAAATTACCTGAACACTCCATAATAAACATGGCCAAGACCCATATCAATAGTCAGAAGACGGGTAAAGTATCTCCAACTGACGCCATCATATGTCAATAACTGGAGGAGGCAATCTCCAGTAATTCCATGAATTAAAATCCTCCTGTTCCCAATGGAGAAAAAAACGAGACAGAAAATTAGTCACTCCATGGAAGATAACTAAGCCTGGAAATGCAGGCACAGCCTATGTGATGTTATCTGAGTTATTTGACATTGCTTAAGCTAAAATTCAACTCAGATTAGTTGTGCTCATTGTAAGCTGGGAAGAAAAGAATTTATATCAATTTTCCCAGGAAACAAACACTAAGAAAACTTAGCCACCCCTCCAATGGCAACTGATGTGCAAAAATAGCCCATTAGTACAAAGCTCAATGTCTGACTAATTAGCTTGGTATGCACAATAGCTCCATAATTATGAAGATCATAGAGTAGAAAAGGGACACGGAACTAAACCTGCTCAAATGATGTCATGGGTGGAAACATGCCATGCACAAGAGCATGAAGTGAAGTATATGATTTTGTGTCAACACGGCGGTTCACAGCAACTTCACCCTGCAAAATGTAAAAACCATCAGAAGGAAACTTTGTCATCATAGCATCAATAGCACTTACAGTGCCATCTTCCAAGCACGAAGGCCTTGAATTACCTTCGGATTAATGATGAAGATTTTTCCCTTCGGGATTCCAACCTTGAGGTAGCTTATCTCATCAGTGTCTCTATTTCCAAAACCAGCATAGAAAGGATTGCGATCAGAAGGAAACAAAGCCCTGATATCCTGCAACAAGGAAGAAAGCATAAATTCACCCACTTCAGTGAAACTCTGTAGCCTATCAGGTACCAGTAAAGATTTCAAAAAGTTTATCAGGACTAACAGGAAGTTAACTATAATGTAATTAGGACCTCTCTCTCACACACACACATACACACGAAGACAAGATAGCATGTACTATAACAAGAAAAAGAAAAGGAGAGAAAAGATGATCTATGTAGATTTTATGTTACTTAACATAAATGCCGAGAAAATTTAAGCTAAAAACTATCTATGATGTTTGTAACAAAATGAAATAACAAATATACCATCTAGAAGAAAAGGCTTCTCAGTCCATTACTGAAAACTCTAAGGCCTTCTTGCTTTGAAAAGGTGGAAAGAAGAACAAAAGACTTTCCATAGAACAAAAGACTTTCCATAGAGCAAAAACTTCATTAATTTGTTCAAATTAAAAAAACACAAATAGATTCCTTTAATTTACTGTGAAACATCCAAAAGAAATCCATCAGAAACACAAAGCTTAAGTATGAAATGCTTTATAGACCAACACAGCTGCAAGTTAAACAGACATGAGGATTTGAATACATCATGATAAATATGAATTGAGGAGAACTAACCTCCAAACATGCGATCTTGAATTCATGAGGAGCCCTTCTAATGACTGAGAAAGCAGAAAATATACTTAGTTCACACATTATAATCAAGAAACTAATTCATCACCAGAAAAATCAATATATGCTCATAGAACTAATGAAAGTTGCGTTGTTGGATGGGTACAACAACTGAAGCCCAGAAACAAGAACAAGACGTGCATAGCACATTCAAGAACCATCTTTGCCCAGTTCTTAAGAAAATAATGCCAATGGATCCCAGTTACCTTCGCGAAATAGAGAAGGAAAAACTCCATCGGGAGATATAACAATAGGACCATCTGGTAAAGCCTTCCCATCCTGAAAATCAGGGGAAAAAAATTCTCTAAGGGGGAAAATGAGTTGTTAAAACAAAAGACATTTCAGTCACACTTTCTTGGTCCTGATTTCTAATTTCAAAATCCGAGCTAACAGTCAATTCACCTGCTTGAGGTTGACTAGAAATTGTCTAGTATGATAGGCTTGAGAAATTGCACGTGCACTTAGAAAAAGTAATTGATAGCCGTTTTCCTGTAACAAACAAGAAAACAATTTAGGTCCATGTACGGATACAATTTACAACAATGCTTTCACTAATCATTAACCAAGTTGTATGTGACATTTTGCTAAGTTTTGGTTGCTAAAATGAAAGTTGGCAATTTTGTATTCACACTGCCAGATAAGGAACCAGCAAAACCAATCCAAAATGCTGAAAAAAATAAACTTGAGGGATAAAAGATGGATCTCCAGTTTAGACTGTAAGAAGCCTGCCACCAGTGTTTCCTATATTAACAGTGATGAGTGATGAGATGCAATATCGAACACTGCCTCAACCAATTAACATAATATGAATGCTATGCACTCCAGACACATAAGACGAGATATTACAAACCTTAATAGCACAAAACAAATGTGCAACGCCCATTTGTGACCAGTCTACCCCAACCATAGGCATGAACTGACCTAGAACATCCGATCTGTGATAACAATGTAAAATAAAGTGAGTCAGGGGCGCCCAAAAAATCACCAGCACCAATGTGACGGTTTCAAGGAAGCATTTATGTAATGCAACTTGACTTCAAGACTAGTGAGAAATGAAAAGAAAAGGGAGGGGGTTCTTGAGAGAGAAGTTTGCAACTAATAAATTAATGTTAAAGAATGCATGTGATACTACTTTATATTGCATGTGAATTAGTTTGTGGATAAATTTGGTAAATATCTCAAAGTAGTTACTTCCCAGTTCATGCTACAGAAGCTATAAACCTTAATTCAACGGTGTTCATGTAAGCATCATTTCATAAACATTAAAGACAAAGATTCAGAACTTAAACATGAAACTTCAACTTATTATTATTTGAAAATGCAAAAGATGTAAGAAATCTTATTAAACTTGCCTTGTAATCGTCCCATCAACATCGGAGATCACTATGTGAGTGTTCCATTTCCACAGATAAATTCTTGCATCAACCTGTTAAGCAACATAATTTCAAGCAATCACCACTTGAAAATAGAAGGAAATTGGAAAAAGAAATTTAAAAGGCCTCAAAAATTGCAGCTTGAAAAAATGTGAGTATTAATGGAATGAAGGATCACCTGCTGCTTCCCCAGCATTGCAGTGGAAAACGTGAAGGTCACCACATTCCTCCCTTCCTTCAGATTCAAGGATGCCAGTTGTTCAGATGTTGGAGTATTGGCCCTTACCATTTTTTTGGTGACCTTAGGATTAATTACACCGTAATCTTTATCTGTGTGAAGGTTGCAATCTGACATGTTCTCAGAGACAGAACTTCTGGTATCATTTAGAGCTTGCTGTGAAATCTTCCTAGACCTTGATCTTTTGAAAGAGAAAGGCCAAATTCTCCAGCTTCCGCCAGAAGCAACAATCACTTTCGATGAATCCCCTACAAGAGATTTCTCAACTCAGTCAACAGGTATCATGCCTTTTTGTTATTATATGTTTTCAACACCAAATAGAACGATCCCTATAACAGTGGGAGCAGCTACATCACATTGAAAGTAAAGAACACCAAATCTAACAAGAAGCATATCATCCTTCACAGCTGCAGGACCTATAGAAAATTTTTCTATGCCCAGCTTTTGAGAATCAAATGCTGGAGAAGCAGCTTCTTCAGCCCCTACCCCTTCATATAACAAGTGATTGCAAATAAATGTCTGCATAAAAGACAAGGCATGTAACTCTCTAATGATTGCTGCATACAGAACCCTGAATGCCTCAAGTAATTACCAAATGAAAGTACTCTAATTTGTATTGGAATTTGTTTTTTATTGGAACTATAGAAATACACCTATAATTAAAGAGGGGTTTTTTTTTTTTTTGGAAGTTGAAGAGAATGTCATTGTTAAGCTGAAAGTGAACAATTCCCAAGCAGAAGCAAAGTTAAAGAGGTTGCTGAATTGCTATAGAATGTAATAATGCCATTTTCTCTCTCTGTAACATCACATGTGCTTAATATAACAACTGAGACCCCATAGTAGAAATTTCAAAAATAAATAAAACGTTTTCATTTCAGAGCATTGTCCAAACAACTTGCAATTAATGGAAACACATAGAAATGATATAAACATGAATATCCAAGTTCTCTTACCAAAAGTAGAGCTGGAAACAGAATTTTCAAGATCTTCTGAATTGTGAATACCTTCAATATTAGAATGCTCCTTTGCTGATTGGATTTCATTTTCTGTATCTAACTTTACACACTCTGACTCATTTGTTCTACATAATGTCTCCTCCAAGGATTTGCAAATGGAGTCTAGCGAGTGGCTTAAGGGAAAATGGAGATCATTTGCATCCATGTTGTCAAAACGAGACCTCATGTTGGGTAACGATTCAACCAGCCTAGAGACTTCAGCATCAGTAACACTATGAACTTTGGGAATGCCAATGGGACTTGATGTTATCTTTGAATTTTCTCTCGAGGTTTCAAGATCAGCCAGTTTACTCTCTTGAACAAACTGGTCCGGGGATGAACAAGATACATCACTTGTATCAAAAGACCCATCCATTTCTTCATTTCTTTCCAAACAGAATGAAGGATCATTTTCTTCATCTTTTTCACCAAGAAAATTCGACTCGCACTGAGTCCTGCTTGGTTTGAGTTCATCAAGGTCACTGAAAATGAACTGCTCTTCCTCTGAACTCTCTGGGGCAGGAATAATAGCTGTTTTTGTTGGACCACAACTACCATAAAAGTGTTCTGAACCCCCAAATGAATCCACTGCAGATTGGGGCTCATTCCTGATAATTTCCTTGCCGTTATTTTTCACATCTTGTGTTTTTTGGCCTGTGTTGCTAAAACTCAAAATGGTAACAGTGCTCATTGACTCTAATTCTTCAGCCGAACCAAGCACAGGGTCAGCACCAACCTTTTGAGCATCGGATTTTGACACTATCATTGGAACTTCAAGGTTCACCTTATCATGGATATGCATGCAAGAAGATGGATTTGTTTGATTAGAAAAACTGCTGCTAGCATCAATGTGTTCTGTCTTCAACTCAATGTCCTCAGCTTGCTGATTGAGCATGTCCTGATGGAAAACTACTAATACCTCAGTGTCAACAAAATCAGAAGTTATTGGGTTTATATCATTACAAAAATAGATTAAGGTACAGTTCAAGCATGGGGATGAGTTGCGTCGAGGCAAACAATTGTGGTGTTTGGAGTGAGCTCAACAAAGAAATGCATGAGCACAAGCTTGGCTAAAGCTTCATGGAACTCATGGGCTCACAAGCCTGTGAGTCAAAGCTTGTAATGCTTGGGTTGTTAAAAAATCAAATGAATTGAATTGACCTTTAAAGGCTAGCTACTGGCAAAGCTGCAGGTGCTATTTCCTATTGCTCACAGCAGTTCCTTCTTCCCTAAACTTTAGAAAATTTAAGCATCATTTAAATAAGTTGCAAAATCCCCATTTCTTTGAAATATTTATTAAAAAAACTAATAAGATTCACATTTTTCCAAGAGTTCTTTACAAGAAATAAATGGATTATGGATGAAGATTACCTCAGGTAGTGGCTCAGCTGTCAAATGCAAAGTTTTGGCGGAAAAGTGTGCTTCCCTGGGTCCTCCACTAGCAAGGTACAGTGTTTCATGAGTTTGTTCAGTATAACAGTTCAGCCTCATTGTTGAGCTCTCTGATGTCTCACAATAAATGAAGGATTGAGCTCTGGATTCACTCTCCTCCTCGGAAGTGGCATGATCTGGTAAAGAAGCATCTTTTTCATCACAAGGCTGTTTGTCACCAAAATTCTCGCCTGAACACGCTTCAGGGACGCCAGAAATTTTTGACTCGGGAGCAGAGACCACAGAGATGACACCCTTAGCTTTAACATCAGGATCAGCATTTTGGGAACTAAGTTCATCAATATCTCTTGATAATCCAGATACTACCCCACACTTTTCACCCAAAACACTTTCAGCCATTGTGGAAGTTTCAGCAACTTGATCCATGCTACCTAAAGTTAACATTTCTACACTAGCTTCCTCAGCAGAACACTCGAGGCTCATGAAGCCAGATTGCAAGTCGTTTCCCGTCTCTACATTGCAGGAAACAGTTTCCTCAGCCAACATACAGCGGTCAGCATTGGTTTCAATGGCATCGTGCAAAGATGACTCCTTCTGGCTTTTGTCGTCAATAGCGGGCATATTATCTCCATTACCCTCCAATGCATCTGAAGCAGAAAACCTTGAATCATTATCTTTCCTAGGCTTAGTGGGGTCAAGATTAGTAGACCACCTCACCTCCAACAGATCAGCTGCAATCTCAGCACGCTCCAGTGAAGTCCTTGCCTTGCCAGCACCATCATCTCCCTCTCGGCAACTATCCTCCTTGAATGAGCCACGTCCAAAAACAAGCCCTAATATCCTTGAACGGCGGGAATTAGTCCTAGCCACAATACTCCCATTGGTTCCATCAAGCTGGTCGCCTGAATTCAACTGATAGGCATCATAATTGCAACTTTTTGTCTTCGCTGGCCTCCTATTTTTTTGAGATTGCTCATCCGTCTCATCACTGGAGGACAAAGGATATAAAACAGATTCCTCTTCATCCCCTTCTACCTCTCTGAGAAAAAAAGCTTCCCCTCTCCTATCAAGATACATGTGAAAATCTGCTTCAACTTCATTCACACTAACATTCACTACTTTCTCTCGCGCCTTTAAAACCCCTTGAAATTTACCAAACCGGACATACCAAGGAGATGACTTGAAGCTCCCATCTGGCTGTTCCACTACAATTATATCCACAGCTCCACCAAAAGGGTGAAATGGTCCAGAGACTGTGTACACCCCTCGAGTGATATACCTTCCTAGTCTCTCCACGGCATTCATCTATGATATTTTTGTATTCCACCTAGATCACGAATTCTCAAAACAACACTCAATCATAACTCGTGACCCTGAGTGATGAGCCCCGAAAGATTGTGAGGCTTCTTATTGTTATAGAGCTCAAAACTTGACACACTTATGAACGTTCAAGTATCAGCACAACTTCAATTCTGATAGAACCAGATTGAAAACCAAGAATCAATCACCAATAACCCAATTGATAAAAAAAAATTGAAATTTCTATTGTTTCCTTAGCACAATACCATGACACGCAAATCAAACAAGAAGCCCTCAAGAGCATCAAAGAAAACATTAAAAACCCACCAAATCCATCAACAGTCTAGCCATCAGATGAAGAAGAAAGTGGTCCAACGAATCAGATATCAAAGCTAGCTGCAAAAACTGCACAAGAAATGGACAGAAAAACCCAGAATAAGATGGAAGTCAAGAAGCCACATAAAAGAAAAGCAGGTGGCGTAATAAAAGCATATTCTTTAATAATTATTCGAATGTGCCAAACTGTAACAAACATTAAAATCCACAAGCAGATAAAAGACACAAAAAATCATACATATATTTTACTTACCAGTCATTTTTTCCCCCCAGTTTTACAACAACTATTCAA
>Ga0307510_10011527_pt1 | contig 10498 bp, 4 predicted proteins | sample 12_EM_MG_FD_207224 | JGI IMG/M metagenome (GOLD analysis project Ga0307510, IMG submission 207224) | Populus trichocarpa ectomycorrhiza microbial communities from riparian zone in the Pacific Northwest, United States - 12_EM | ecosystem: Host-associated > Plants > Roots > Unclassified | place...
TAATGGATCTTAATAACAAATAACAGTGTCTAAACACTATTAGTAATGGCTCCTCACTAAGCTGCCTCATGTACACATCAAAGATAACCATGATGACCCATTCATTTAAGTGCAATTAGCTTATACAAAAGTTATAATAAAAAACACGTTTTAAGAAAACTTGACTAAAAGGAACACATACCCATATCTAAACATATAAAAGAGTATAATGATCTTTATTTTCCCTAAACAAGCCTTTTAGGCTATCTACTTGTCCTTTTTTTATGTAAAGACATCCTAGTTATGCACTCTAGTAATGTCTCCTATTTGTTATAAGTGGTAATGCTAGGCTAGATATCCTCTAACTAGTATTTAGGTCATCTGACAATCATAAGAAAAGCCTAGGTCTTTATTGAAGGTCTTATATCCCTTTCTAAGGGTTCCTTAGCGCTAGATCTAGATGGTTTAAGGGTCTCCCCACTCGAGGAAGCTTTTAACCCATATTCTACTAAAAATAAATCAATTATGTCTAAACAAAAGTGAAGAAAAATCGGACTAACCTTAACAAACATTGAATTCTAATAAAACACCACTAAAACTCTTTTATGAAGGTCAATAACATAACAAGGTAAATTCTCATGACTATCTTGGCATGATTTAATGGTTTTCATGGTGATTCAATGGATTTTTTTATCCCTTTATAGTGGTCACTCTCTAACTCTCTCTTGAAATCTTTTTATTTTAGAAAAGGAACAAAATGGTAGTTTAATCTTTTAAAAAATAATAAGAATGAGGATAGTAATAGACTTATATATAGCCCAGCATAATATAAATATTGGTTTATCATCAACACATGTGGTAATATCCTATCTAGTTTTAAAATTTAAAAATCATTAGCCTTTTTATCTATCTCTACACACCTATATGTTGACCTTACGGATTCACCTATATGATCATATCATAATGACCTCTCGAAAGATGAAATAACACGTTTGTGTTTGGGTTAGAGGTTCGCACCTAGGTACAAGTTAAAGTCTTTCTTTTATACTGAACATAAACGCTTGCAAGTGCTAGTGAATGGAATAGACTTTAGAACCTCATTTTTAGGCCTAACTCATGCACATCATCATCAGATACATGAGTGGGGTCGGGGCATACCCTGCCACTTATTTGGTGATGTGTGAGCTTTTTTAAGAAAATAGATATTTTCCTAGAAAGATCTTATGTTTTCCTATTTTTATTTTCTTATTCTATATTATTATGCTTTTCTTCTCTCTTTTTTCTATTTGAAGGGAATAGTTTTTCTAGTTTATTTTTTCCTTTGACAAGTGGAGACATGGATGAATAAAAATTAAATATTTTAGTTGTCTTTTTATAATTATGTTGTTCTTTATCTTTGAGGATTTTGACATATAACAAACTTCGTTATGCTTTACTCCCGACTGTATTAAATGGTATCAGAGCCCAGCAATTCCTTGTGGTTTTGGTTACAGGACATTAAGAACGTGTATTAGAGCTCAATAATTCTTGGTGATTAATTACTGTGTTATGTTGAATAACCATGATCAAAAGAGGTTGCAGAATTGGACGTGCTTATGTTAGATAGGATAAAGAGGTTCTCCCTAAAAAAAATATCTCAAAACTAGTGTGTTGTTTCTATTTGTGTCAGTTTTTATTCCTAATAGTGAGATTTATGATAGAGCAATCTGCACAAAGGTGTTGTATTAGAGATCCATGATGAAGTAGCTCACATAAAAGTATTGTGTTAAGGATCCATTATAAGGTGGCCTACATAAAAATGTTAGGGATTCATGATGGGTTGGACCACATATAAAAGAATATTTGTGGTGGATTATGATTTTTTAGTGAAATTTGAACTCGAGAACGAGATCCTTTCAATATGGGACATTGATGTGGAATTTTTAGGAAAATAGATATTTTTCTTAGTTAATTTATGTTTTTCTATTTTTGTTTTCTTTTGAAGGAAATAGTTTTTGAAGTTTATTTCTCTTATTTAGTATTATTATAATTATCTAATCTTTTCTATATAAAAAATTGTAATAACCTTTTAGCAAGTGGAAACTTCAATGAATAAAATTTGAATATTTTAGACATCTTCTCATAGTTATGTTATTCTTGGTCTTTAAAAGTTTTTACTTATAACAAACCTTGTTATGCCTCTCTCTTGGCTATGTTACTTTGTCTTATCACAAGATATGATACAGGGATCTAAAACCAATAGCCTAAGACCTGGCAGATCCATTGGCCTATTCAGGCATCTTATACACGGATTGGGTTACCTACCTTCTAAATTGAGCATTGTAAAGCCTAATTGGCCTAACTAGCACAACCTCCAAGGTAGATTAAGTAGCACGACTTATATGACCCTTAAAGAAACCCATAAGCCCAAAAAGCTTAAGTGAGGGCTGAGGGTCTTGCCAAATGAGGGATCTCAAGTCCACAAGATGTCTCCTCCAAGTATATAGTGTTGGGGTCCATTCCTTACCTACCTCTTTAAATAATTAGTACTCTGTATTAAATGCTAACCGACACTAATATGACCCTTTTACCACGGTGAGGTCCATAAAACGGCTTTAGGGCACATCTCTAACAAAACATGACCCACATATCTTCTCTCTTTCTCAATCAACAATGTTATCATCAGACATTATAGGCTATTATCCTAAACAATTACTCCCAAGTTAGGTCAAATAGTGTCTTACCATCACTATCCCTCTCTCCATGCAAGTTAATATATTTCATGAGTATAAAAGTCCCTATGAAGCACTAAATAAGGTGTTTGGACCATAGTTTTGAAACCTGGCCCGACCCGGCGGGTCGACCTGGGACCCGGCCGACCCGGGGCTGGAACCGGGCCGGGTTGAAGAAAAAATAGATGAAGGAAAAACCCGGTGTGACCCGGTCAAAAACCCGGTTCCAACCCGTTGACATTTGTGTTTTTTTTTTTTTACTAAAATGATGTTGTTTTGATTTAAAAAAAAAAAGAATTGACCCAGGTGACCCGGTGACCCGATCAAAATCCGAAACCCGGGTCTTGGACCGGGCTGGCCACCAGGTCGGGTCTAAAAACTATGGTTTGGACCATGGTTTTTTAATCTCTCACAACACATTCTCTTTTTCAATGCCTAATCATCTCTTTCAATGCCTAATCATCTCTTTCAATACACCTTCGTAAAAACCACAACATAGCCTGTAAGCTCTTTCTCTCTATTATAATGTTAACTTAAATATTGAAGGTTCTCGTAATCCATTGAAAAAATTAAAAAAAAAAACCCTTAAAATTCAGTGGAGTTTTCCTTGAAAAGAAAAACCAACTGGAGCATGATTGCAAAACTAACTAATCTTCCATTAACGCTCCTAAATAAGGGTGACAAATATTTGGGCCTACCTACCAAAAATCCAAATTCGAGGAAAGGTGTTCGGTCGCCGCGTCATGTCTGAATAGCAAATGAATTGTTAATTGTAATTAATTAATATTTAAAGGGTTAAGACCTTCAATGCCACGCTATATCTAAGTGGCTGTCTGATTCAGTTCCTCCTCCTCCTCCTCCTCTTCCTCCTCCTCAGAAAGAAAGAATTTCACTGCCCACTTCCACCATTCATTGGAGAGAGAAGAGGAATAGCTCAAAATTAGTGTGCAAGTGCTATTCCAACGTCGAAAGCAGAGAGTTAAGAACACTACAAAACAACGCTTTTTTAGTCACTTGACTCACTTCCTCTGTTTCTTTAATATCCCCTCTCTCTTCCTCTTCCTTTTCTGGGTTTTGAAGATGTGAAGTGGCTCTCTGCTTCTTCTTCTTTTTTTCTAGCGTTGGAATTTTGGAAGGAAGGAACCTCAAAGGTTAGTGGTAACCGACAACCTGGAAATTCTTTCAGTTCTATATTCGGGTCTTTGATATATAAATTAGTTCTCTGTTTAGACTTCGAAATCCCCCAAAGCTCCAGAATTTTTAAGTTTTCTTGAAAGAATACGTTTCTTCATTCAAAGAAAACTCTCGATATTTTATGCACTTTCTTTGTTAAGTGGACTCCACCTGGAAATTGGCAGGTTCCAGTTCCAAATTTCTCTCATCTGGACACTACTCATCAAGTTTCAACAAATCTGCTCCTCTTTGGTACGTTCTTATATGTATACATAAATCTTCTCTTCTAGTTCTATAGAACTTTAATGAGTCTTTTGACCAATAGTCCATGGTGGCAGAGTCCATATATATATATATATTGTTTTGCTTGCGTAATTGAGACCAACTGAAAGTGTGGAAACTTTTCACTGCATCAACGGCAGCAAATTTCTGTTTTAACGGGAATTAATTTCACAAAAAAAAAAAAAAAACAAGATAAAAAAGGTGCTAATCTCTGCTTCAGCAGTTGGTATGATATTGTTCATGTTGACAATAAGATTTATGCATCAAACTAATACATAAAGTGGAGGGAGCTTTGGGTGGTCAAATGGAGAATAAGGGTACCGATGATGGTAGCTAAAGTTGGCGAATCTAATTCTTTCGCTTTTCTTTTGTGTCAAAGAAATAGATTTTTGTTCTGCTGAATCTGCTTGGCTGGTTCACGAACCAATAAAGTTAATACTGGCAACAAACCTTTTGTTTTGTTGCCCAAGCTCAGCTTCGATTGCAATGGCAACCACTGCCGTGGGTCCGACTTCTTTAGTTTTATGATATTTCTCTGGTCCCTCTTGTTTTTGTTCAGCTAAACATCAATCCTTGTATTCTTAAAACTTATCTTGATTTCTACTATATTCTTTTCACACACAACAGTTTGGAAACTGGGGTTTCTTGAATTATCTTCATGGGCACCTTGAAAAAAAGAAAAATTGTTCAAGTTTGACTAATACAGGATATTTTAGATCAAATTAGCACTTTAAAGTCTAGGTTTCAAGAGAGTAGTGATAGAGCTTAACTTTGCTTTTCCTTGTAGCAAAAAATAAAATAAAAAGATTTCACTGGGGTAATGTAATTGAAAACTTATGGGATGGGATTGGGTGGTCTAGGCTTGTCTGAATGAAAATTCTCAGCTATGAAACAAAAAAGAAATAATAATAAAATCTCAAAAGGAGAGCAAACAAAAAAAGATGAAAGATTAAAGTAGAGAATAAAACCAAACCAACTAGGCATTCAGCAATTAGCTGTCAGTAGGGTTTTCCACATTCTTACATGTTAACCTTTAATAGTTCAATAATAGCATGCCATGCCTTAATTCGGTGGAAGACGGCTTCTCAAATCTCAAATGGTCACTTAAGATTTAGAGGTCAAGATTCAAATCCTACTTGTAAGGCATGTTATAATATTTGTTGATTTATAAATTGTAACCAGAAAACTAAATTCCCTTGCCAAAAACTAAAATCTCGTGGGATTCAAGCCCTACAAGCGTGAGGTTGACTTATCAATGAAAGTAAGGCATTCTTGTGATGTGAACTATCATTTAGACATGGGGTTTCTTTGTAGATTTTCCTGAGAGTTCTGCTAAATGGTTTGTGCAACTACGTGTACATAGTGTTGGATCGTTCACTTCTTCGTAGTTATTAGTGCTACCATGTAAGCATGTTTTGTCAACAAGAAAAGGGATTGGTGAACTACACTGACTCGAGGGCTTAGCTTGCGAAATCATCAAGAAACCTTTTCTTGCCAGCCTCAGACAGGGTATTGCTCTTAAATATTTCCTTGTAATGATTTGGTGAAAAGTCCTTAGTATTTAGCTCCTTCAGCCTGCAAGTGGCTTCTCTTGCAATTCAATTACACTATAAACTTGAAATCTTTATTGTTCCATGCTATTCAATTCGCAAAGTCCTACCTAGAGACACTGTATGACAGTATTAACTGTTGATGAAATTAGTGCTGTCTGTTGAAAAAGACATGGCATGGCTACTGATAAGAGGATGTGTGCCATTTAACTTATCAAATGTTAATAGTTAATACTGCTGTGACAGGAGGAGAAGCTTTCTCATTGATTGGAGAAAGTAATTACTGCTTAAATGGCTAAAGTTTGTTGGCCATACTTTGATCCTGAGTATGAGAACTTGAGCACTAGGATTAATCCTCCAAGGTACTTAACAGAATTAATTAAATAAAATCAATCCAAGATTCGGCTTCGTTTTTTTCTTTGTACATTCCCACATTATCTAACTCCCTCTCGTCTTTTCTTTTCTTCCTTTCTTTTTTTGTTTTTTTCAGGGTATCTGTGGACAACACTAGTTGCAGTGACAGTACTCTTATTAAGGTAATCTTTTTTGCTGTTATTGCATGGTCATCAAGGTCAGTAATACTCTGCTTAGAGCCAAGTCCTACTGAGTTTTTTTATAGTTGTTCAGTCCAATAACACTGCCGGTTGAAGTTTGAATACTAATTGGAGCTTCAGGTTTTGTAGGCATAAATCCTTGATAGAAATGAAAACAGAACCTATAATGAATGGGTGGGTAAAATTTCACCATAGGCTAGCAGGAGTTATTTTGATGCATGAATGGTGGGGGTGAGCATGCCAAATTGCTGATTATCAAACTATAAGAATGTGTCCCCTCTTCTCTAGTATTTTAGTGCTTGAGGAGCCTCTGCTGAAATGATTTTTGTTCTCAAATTTCCCTCCATGCTTGTGTGCTCTAATTCTTTTCATGTTCTCTAATTTTATTAATTACAAAGCAAATTATTATGCTTCCTATAACTTTCTCTTGGATAATCACACAGCAATGGTAAACTAAAATGCATGGAATGCGATGTATTAGGTTGACAGCATGAACAAACCAGGAATTCTCCTGGAAGTTGTGCAAATCCTAACCGATCTTGACCTCATTATCACCAAAGCTTATATCTCCTCAGATGGTGGTTGGTTCATGGACGGTATGTGTATGCTCCAATTGACTTCCCTTGTTGGCTTCATACTCAATGACTATGCAAGGCCAGTCTTCATATGCTTACTAAGATCCTTTCTGTAATCAGTTCATGTTTCAGCTAATTCCGAATTTTCTATATCCCATATTTTGATTTTAAAAGTCTAAAGAATGGGCTCTAAAACAAGTGGTCAAAACAAGGCACCATATTACTATAGCCTTCTGCTGAATTATCTCTCCCTTGGTCACACTGAACAAGTTGGTATTTCTGATCCACAGTATTTCATGTCACTGACCAACAAGGAAAGAAGATTGCGGATCTTAAAACCATTGACTACATAGAGAAGGTATGCAATTCCTAATTTTTTTTTCCTCTTAAGTGCTTTCCCGTGCTTTAAATAATCAAATATAGGATGTTCAGTACTGATTGGAAAAGAGTTGAACCATATTGGCGCCTGTGTTAACTGATAGTATTTTCAATACAATAGGCTCTAGGACCGAAGGGCCAAGAAGAAGTGACTACTTGGTCAGGCAAACCGGTTGGAGTGCACTCTGTTGGTGATCACACTGCCATCGAACTCACTGGCAGGGATCGCCCTGGTCTCTTATCTGAAATCTCAGCTGTCCTTGCCAATCTTCACTTCAATGTGGTTGCTGCTGAAGTTTGGACCCACAATAGGCGGATAGCATGTGTTGTCTATGTCAATGATGACACCACATCCCGTGCTGTAGATGACCCAACTAGATTGTCTGCAATGGAGGACCAGCTCAAGAACATTCTACGTGGGTGTGATGATGATGAGAAGGAGGGTCGTACTAGTTTCTCCATGGGGTTCACTCATGTTGACCGGAGGCTGCACCAAATGTTGTTTGCTGATAGGGATTATGAAGGTGGAATAGTGGCAACTGAGATTCACGATCCTCCTTCCTTCAAGCCAAAGATCACAGTTGAGCATTGTGAGGAAAAAGGATACTCCGTGGTCACTGTTAGATGCAAAGACCGTGCCAAGTTAATGTTTGACATAGTGTGCACTCTCACAGATATGCAATATGTAGTTTTTCATGCTACAATCTCATCTGATGCCCCCCATGCATCACAGGTACCTTTTTCCCCACTGAAGGAATATGACAGGTTAACTAACAACTTAAAGAAAAATTAAGAAACGTTTCTCTTTTCCTGAAAGGCATCATCTTCTAGTTATGATCATGTGAGGCATGCATTATGACTCTAGAGAGTCTGTTTGCGTGTGTAGGCTCACATTTAAGATTAGTAAGCTCATGAATCTTCCGATGATGTTTTACCGACCGCTTTGATCATTAGAGCTATCTATCTAGCTTATACGGCTTTTTACTTCATTCATCTTCTTTTTATCTTATTAAAAGCAACGTTATGCTTGTGTTTTGCAGAAATTTAACTAATGAAATACAAAAAAAAAAATTCACTTCATTTGCTTATTGTCAAAAAAATCTTAATTTAAAAATTTAAGTTGTTAGATGATGTTAATTTAACATATTTTCTTAAGTAAAAGTCTCTGTTATCTTGTTTTTAATTTTATTAAATAGAATGGAATGGTAAAATTTAAACTCGTAATTGTTTGGTCAACAAAACTGATACCATATTAAAAAACTATCTCAACCCCTCAAAAATTGTGTTAGATGATATTCAAAACATGATTTTTATTAATTTTTAATACTTGTTAGCTCATTTGTTGACTCAAATGATTGAAATGACTACCCTATCAACAGTTATGGTAAATCTCATTGCCTCTGTTGGATTTTATTGAAGCAACTGGCCTTTATATGAACTTGTAGGAGTACTATATTCGTCATATGGATGGTTGCGTGCTTGATACTGAAGGGGAGAAGGACAGGGTTATCAAATGCCTTGAAGCTGCGATTAGAAGAAGAGTGAGCGAGGTGAGTAAACTTTCTACCTTGTGGTAAACTTCTCTGTGCTTTGCGGTCTAACATTGTGTTTGTCTTTCATGGTTCAGCTAAAATTAGTGGTTTTTATTTATTTATTTTCTTTTTTCCCCCTTGTATAGTCTAGAACAGAATCATGTTGTATATTCCAGGTGATGCTGTACTCTGTCTTTAATGCTAAGCTAAAATAACAGAATCTTTGAGTTGTTGTCCTGGAAAAAGTTTCATGATAGAATCCTTTATGATAACAAAAAACATGTTTCAGCTATGGGCTTTTAGCAGAATTCAATGAAACAGAGACAACAGCAAGAAGATATAGCAATAGTTTATGCTCAAAGCTTATGAAAGTCTATAACTGGGATTCTCACATGATACTTTACTTCATGGTTAATTTAAACATTCGTCTATAACCATTTCTGAAATCACTTTTGCTTCCAAACCATGTCAATTACGCTCACTAAGTTGGGAATGAAAACAGCATGAAGATGGCATCTAATTATTTGTAGCAACAGTATAGCATCAATAATAGATGTCAACCTTGTTTGTAATCTTTTGCAACCTGACCTCTATCACCACACAAAGTACTTGCAGCATGCCAAAGTCTTGTCAGCCTTTTATTTTCGTTTTCTTTCTTTCTTCTTTTTGATGAATCAGAAATCAGCATTGCTAATCAACGAAGAAACTTGCAAGAGTTGAGAGATGCGAATTGGTATGGATATTAGGTCCAATCTTAAGGTGGAAGTAAGAGAATAAAAGAGATTGGAATTATATTCAATATGCAGAACTGTGTAGCGGGCATCATAAGACCTTAGGTTTGTTTGATATTATTACGGAATTTGATAAATTCTTTGCTTTAAAAGCATGAGGGGTTAATTCAAATGAAGCATGAGGGCATAGCATTTTCTCCTTCCTCTCTCTTTTTACGCTAGTTAGGATTCATATCATTTCATTTAAGCCACACAGATGATAGTGCCTGCAGTGACACATTTCACATAATTTTTTTCTTTCAGAGTGCATTCCTTGCTCAGATTACATATATTTATTTTCCCGCAACTTGCTGTCACTTAATTTTTTCACCATGATATCAGGGTTTGAGCCTTGAGCTCTGTGCAAAGGATAGAGTAGGCTTGCTTTCTGAAGTCACAAGAATTCTGCGAGAGAATGGATTATCCGTTTCAAGAGCAGGTGTCATGACAATAGGAGAGCAGGCAATGAATGTTTTCTATGTGAGAGATGCTTCTGGGAACCCAGTGGATATGAAGATCATTGAAGCCCTTCGTAGAGAAATCGGGCACACCATGATGCTTAATGTGAAGAAACCACCGGTTAGTTCCAGAGAACCCGAAGCTAGAGGATGGGCCAAAACAAGTTTCTTCTTTGGGAACTTGCTGGAAAGGTTCTTGGCATGAGAACATTTCTGTATTGCAGTGACAGAAACAATGAACTGTACAGGACAATAAACCTGTTCAGTACAAAGTATGGACAGGGCTTGAAATATACTTTTTGTCCAAGGAATAAATCTTGTAAGTTGATGAAGTTTGAACTTATGAACACTACTCTATTTCTCCTTTCCATTTTTTATTTCTGAGACTTTCGGAATCTGATGGTGGTTCGGTAACTTACTTAGCCCACCAGGTTGGTTGCTTGACCCAGTATTAGATAGAAGGCCCGCATTAATAATAATATATGTGTAGATGGCCGTTGAAATCATCACGAGTCTCAGGTTTGTTTGTTTGTTTT
>Ga0307510_10011528_pt1 | contig 10497 bp, 17 predicted proteins | sample 12_EM_MG_FD_207224 | JGI IMG/M metagenome (GOLD analysis project Ga0307510, IMG submission 207224) | Populus trichocarpa ectomycorrhiza microbial communities from riparian zone in the Pacific Northwest, United States - 12_EM | ecosystem: Host-associated > Plants > Roots > Unclassified | place...
CATAGGGAATAAAGAACATACGATGGACAATCAGCGGTGACAATGCAATTTCCCAAAACATCGAGCAGGGCGTCATTCGCAAAGGTTGTTGGTGATGCTGCCCGATATGCATGAAAGGCGGGACAGTCATCAGCAAAAGTGCAAAATCCATGTAAGGCTCTTATATAGCCTTGCAAGGACTACATCCCTTGCAAGGTATCACTGATCTGTGAATACCCTTATATCTGATTGGTCAAACTATACAAGGGACCAACTATTAGGTGGATAGTTACCAGATCGCCAGGATAATGTAATCACTATGCAATAAATCAAAGATCTTGTAAGACCTATGCATGATCTTGGGCGATCTGGCATGATTGAGGCAAGTAGGTTGCAAGAAATCAAAGATCTTGTAAGACCTATGCATGATCTTGGGCGATCTGGCATGATTGAGGCAAGTGGATTGCAAGAAATCAAAGATCTTGTAAGACCTATGCATGATCTTGGTCGATCTGGTATGATTGAGGCATTATCGTTACCAGAAAGCACACTTTTTTTTTTTTTTAAATATGAGAAAAAAATAATATCATTGCATTTGAATACACTACACTATACAGGGTGCTACATTCTACCGATACACTCATGGGGAAATATACATGCACAAAGAAGACAAAGGTAGTACAGCAAATGACTCTTCCGGTAGTGGGGGATGTGGAAGGTGGGCAAAGAGAGGGAATAGTGGTTCTAGTCTGCGCTGTGTGCGGCAGCTTGTTTTGGGTGGCGTATCAAATGTTGTTGAGACAGTTGTCTGAAAAGCAAAACTATGTCAGTAAGCACACAGGCAAGCAAACGACACTCACTTGGCCCACCAGGCCAATGTTTCCATTGCCCATCCCTTGTTGTCGAATAGTTCCATGGTGTTCTGATAAAATGTTTTGGTCTTGGGCTCAGCATCATCGCGTGGGCGGTCAGAACAGGAACATCAGCAAGCCTCCCCTCCATTGAGAAAATGATAGCACTGGGAATATGTGTTAGATGCATACAAGGGCTGAGAAAGTGGAGGCTAACCAAGACTGCAACATATGAAATGTGTTCGGGGGTTACTTCCATCACACATTTGTGTGGCCTTGCGAATATGTGTCTATAGCACTATAAACAGATTAGCTATGCACATACAAATAATGGGAACGCATACTGAAAGGAGGAAGGGGCCATGGAGAAGGCCCTTGTCGGGGAAATCTGGGTCATACCCACTTTCTGGATACAAGAACATTGGGAAGTCTTCGCGGATTATAATACCTTTCCAGTTCTGCAGGTTGTGGCTGAATTGTTCTGGGTCCTCATCAAATTTGTCACATAAATGCTGGGGACAGAGCAGGCGTATGACTGCAGGGCTGTAGAAAATGGATTTATCATTAGTGAAGCCCTGGATCAAGGTGATATGTTAGTGGGCATGTTTGTGGAGAGTTGCCATGTCCTTGGCGTGACCCTCATTGCCTGCATCTTCGAGCTTGTAGGATGATGAGCAAGGGAAAAAGAGGTGATGCAGAACACATACGAAGACAGCTATCTGGCCCAGTCCCATAAAGCGATACTCAAGTGAGTATTGGATCTGTCTTTCGAGGCCTGGTATAGCTATCAAGATCTTGTGGTACCTTGTAAGATGTGCTTGTTCTTCTTCCGAGAGTCTGCCAGTGTGTGAGATATATGCATGAAATTAGTCGATATATGCAAGAAAAAGAAGGGGACACGCGCTGTGCAGGGAGATTGGGGAGAGTCTCCAGTTTGATATCCACACTCAATCCTTGGAGAACAGCTGGTGCAATACATTGAAAAGGTCCTATGATGTGATGTATGGAGCGTGTAGTGCGTCTCAATGACTGCATGTCAACATTTGTCCTGTAAGAGTGGGTAAGTCAGCAGGGATTGAAATCGTCAGGGAGACTTGCAACGATTTCGATCCTCTCATGGTAAAATCTTCTATTGCTTGAAAGAGCTTTCGTTTTTGGCCCCCAGGATCCTTGGATGCTTCATATTCTGGCTGGTGCCAACATTGTACATACTGGTACTTGTAATCAAGCTTTCTTGTGGGGCGCTGGCCGTTACAGGAAGGCATGAGGGACGTCCCTGGAAGTGGGTATGGAAGGAGGTGGAGAAAAAAAAAAGTTGGGCCTTCCCCAATCTTTTAAGAGCAGTTGGGGTAAATCCCAGAATGGAACAAGATTTTCTAGTTTTGACAGTAAAGGCGCAGCTGTGCAGCCCCCCCAGTGTCAATAAGATGACGCATACATTCGGACGGTGAACAATTTGATTTATTTTTAATCATTCTGCTAGTACACACGCAACGTTGGCGATCAAATTTCATCAAGAATCATACTACTAGAATGCAAAACAGCCTGGAGCAGGTAGATGTGGGCCACATATGATGGCGCTACTAGCGGCTGAGAATGGGGGACATTGACTTAATGTTCTTCATCTGATGGGGAGTCGAAGGTAACTGACTTGCATCCTTCACTATCGGCAGCTGATTTGGATTCTTCGCCATCCAAATCATATTCTTCACCAATGGTAGCTGATTCGGATTCATCGCCACCTGGCTCAGATTCCTCAGGCTGGGCACCCAACTCACGTTCCTTGGCCGCCGCCTGGGATGCTTGAGCCGCCGCATCGGCTGCTTGGGCTGCTTCTTTCCTGCGGGCAGCACATTGTGTTTCGACAAGTGCAACAGGCAACTCAGAATCCATTGGGGTCGTGTTCTGGGGGTGGGGGTTATGACCGAATACCCAACTGTTACACATTGTCAGTAAGCACATACAGTTTGGAAAACCGCTTACTTGTTCCACCAAGTCAGTGTTTCATTGGCCCAGTCTTCGTCATTGAATAGCTTCACGATATTCTGGAAGAATGAGCTGGAATCAAAGGTGCTGTCCTCTGAACTCCATGATTCCTTCGAATTGAGAACAAAACGGCACTTTGAAATGTCAATTAGAAACATGGACATCATAAAACAGCTGAGATGGGGGCTCACCAAGACTGCAATATATGCGATTGTCTCTGGTGTTACCTCTGTTATATCATAGATCTGTGCAATGCACCGTTTTCCCGCAGATTTACCCTGACTCAACTTCATTGCAGTGCGCCTTCTGGTGAAGACGTGTTGGTAGCACTAAATAAACATTAGCCACGCATATGCAAATAGTATAAATATTTACCAATAGTAGAAAGGGGCCACGCAGAAGGCCACCATTGACGACTTCATGGTTGTAGCCACTTTCAGGATACAAGAATGAGGGCCAGCTGTTGTGGAGTATGTCGATTTTCCTGTCCTTCACTCCATGGCAGAATTTTTCCCGATCTTTGTCAAATTTGTCCTGTAGATGTTGTGGACAGAGCATGCATGTGGATGCATGGTGGTTGAACCCGCAAGTGTCTTTCTTTTTGGGATCCAGGTTGGGGATGTCAACGGCCCCTGGGATGTCTTTGACACAGGGAATGTAACAAATAGCGGTGTCACGCAATGTTCCACAGTCATCTGAGCGACCCTTTTTACTTGCCCGATCCAGCTAACTGGAGGATAAGCAAGGTGTTAGACACAGAGATATCGAGCACATACAAATGTAGCGATATTGCAGATTCCTTCAGGATCATTATTCCGAGACCATTCCATGTGGTCCTCAAATCCCAGTATGAATGCCAGGATTTTCTGATATATGTCCAATGTGGCTTGATCATCATCAGAGAGACTAAATGTACTTGAGATCAGTGGATATATGTGTGAAGATATGTGCTGCTTACGCAGAGGGGGGCCTGGAGGTCATTTCCAGGGTGGTGGCCAGCTCAGATCTGGTGACAAATGTTGACTGTATGTTTATGAATGGTCTGAGGAATCTAAGGATTGTGTGAGCCTTGCGATAGATACCCCAGATGTCCCTACTTTTCCTGTGGTCATGAAGAAAGATGTGTCAGTAGGTGTATCAAAACCAAAAAAAACCCCGTACAAGGACTTGAGCTTCTTGGAGGGTGAAGAAGAAGAAAGAACCTTAACAATCGCTTCATTGAACTTGCGTTTCTGGTTTCTGGGATCTTCAGGTCCATCGCCTTCTGTACTGTTACAGTTCACATCAGTTGGTTGATGTCTTCGGTTGTGGTCCCTCATCTGGGACTCTGATGAAGAGCTATGGCTATGTGTCGATTCTGATGAAGTGCTATGGCTATGCGTCAATTCTGATGAAGTGCTATGCATTGATTCGGAAGTGGAAATAGAACAGGTCTGGTTCCTTGGTGCGGTTCCATGACCACTGAGCCCATTGCGGCAGGTTCTAGACTGAGAACTGCGATCTGAGCGTTTCTTGTGGGATGACTGATGTGACATGCTTGGATGTGGGTAACAAGTGGTAGACAAGAAAAAGAGGCCAAGTCATCTTCAAGTTTTAAAGTCGTTTCCAGGAAACTTCTCAAAATGGGGCAACGCCTTCCGTTTTCAAAAGCTGGGGATTTGACCACACACATGATGCGTCCCTTGGAATAAACATGCGGCTTAGCGCCCTCATGTGTACGAAGCGCATTCAGACTCTGAACGACATTTTCGCTTGCCATCCCTACTTGCAAATTTAGATCAACCATCTGCCACACATGCTCTTTCAGTGTCATGACTGTCCTTGATCATTCCCAGAATCAAAATGCCTCTTGGCCCACTTGCGATACTGCCCCAAGGCCTGCTGCAAACGAAAGGAGGAGGCTGATAGGGTCTTGCGCCCTTCAAAGAGAGCCCGAGACAACAACCCATCCTCAGGACCTGATCTAGACGTGAATGAGGGCATCCCAGCAGCTGCACCGTGCCCTCAGAAAAGGGCCAGACACACTGGCAACAACTTGTCCATGGAACTTAATCTAGGCGTCAACAAGGGTACCTCCACAGCTGTGATGCACGCTCTGAGAATGGCTGGGCACAGCAACTTGGCGTCCCAAGAACCTGATCTAGGTGTTAACAAGGAAATATCTGCTGTGCCAGACTGTGACATTGTGCCCAAGATAGAAGCTTTGCCAGCACCAGAGTCACCTCCGGCTTCATTCAGCTTCTCTGGACGGAGACGAAAAGTTCCTTGCGCACTAAAAGATTACATCCCTCACTCTCTGGTAGGACTACCTTCGCACCTGCACCCTGTACCTCCCAAGCCTATGCTGTGCGCAGAACCTGAAGTTCCAAGTCTGGCACCCATACCAGATCCTGAGCCAGAGGCTGATCCTGGGTTCACAACAGAACCTAATGGTTTTGGACTATACAGACAATATACCAGAAAACCTCAAACCGATCCAGAGAACCGTCTGACACTGGCGGACTTGGCAGATGATGATATGCCAGAGCAGCATCACTCTGGAGCTACAGCAGCCAATACTTCACATTCTACTACAGTAGACTTTTTCTATCCCTTTTCCAATGTCACTGTCTATCGATATATCAACTGGTTTCTGGGAATATCTGGGACCCTATCAGCAGCGGACCTTGATTGCCTCGCTCGGGATATGATCTCATCAGACGACTTCAATCCCAAAGACCTCTGAAACTTCAGCACAGCTTGGGAAATGAAACGACTTGATAAATACGGATCTACTAATGTCCCCTTCGCTGCAGATGATGGCTGGAAGAAAGGATCGGTGACGGTTCATGTCCCAAACACAAGTCAAAGATACACATCGGAGTCAGCAAGTCCTCAGTTCCTTGTCTCTGGAATACACTATTGCCCTCTTCTGGAGGTTATCAAGGCAGCCTGTCAGAGTCCTAAGTCGGAGACGTACCACTGGGTTCCTTTCAAGCTCCTCCATCAGACACCATTGACACACATGCGAACTTACACTGATATATATAATTCCGATGCTATGCTCAAAGAGGACGCAAAAATTAGAGCCATGGAACAACATCCAGACAACGACCCCTCTGGCCAATATATCTGTACTTTGGCAACCTTTCGAAGTATGCTTGTGGGAGACCAAATGCCTGTGCTGTGCATCATATCACCTACATCCCATTGGTGGGTCTCAATCTTGATCTATATGTGCAAGTCTGTTTATTCCTCCCTAGCTGCCTGACACTATCCAGGACTTTTACATAAAGACTTATAATACTCCAGCAATGGCAGAAGTTCTGCACTTTCTCAAGATCGAACTTATGCAAAAGATATGGTATCTAATGCTCGACGACTCATTTGTGGATGCGTATACACATGGAATGCTAATCACTTGCAGCAATGGAGTGAAGTGTCAAATCTTTCTGCAGATCTTTACATATGCAGCAGACTACCCCAAAAAGTGAGTCCAGTTCTACCATACGAAGAATTGCCTTGATTGGACTTGTACAGGATACTCCTTGCATGTATGAAATACTTGTCCAAGTGCCCATGCCCCTGCTGCCTAATCAAGAAGCCACAAATTCCAGACACAGGTACCAGAGTGGACAACAGGCGCTGGGGAAATACTCGCAATGATAGCGATGGGCTTTGGAATTCCATTGCAAGAGCATGTAAGTTGATCTTTGTCAAGGGCATTGGGGTCACCAGAAAACGGGTCTGTGACCTACTTGATGGGAGTTCTCAGTCGCCAAACCAGGTATGTGTCGTTAAATTGTAAACGCGCTGTTGATTGACTGTTATGGTGTCCAGAATGCATTCTCGATACGGTTATCCAAGCACGGATTTAACTTCTTTCCAATGCTTGTGGTCGACATCCTGCATGAATTTGAGCTTGGTGTCTGGAAGGCAGTACTAACCCATCTCGTGAGGATTTTACACACCACTGGCAAAAAAGAAGGTCGTGTTCAGACCTTTAACAAAAGGTATGCCGTTCTGCATTAATCTTACGCATGGACTCCACTTGAACGCATATCTTAGGTTTCGCGACGTTCCTACATTTGGTAGGGGTACAATTAGATGCTTTGCTGATAATGTCTCAGACATGAAAAAGCTAGCTGCGTGAGATTTCAAGGATATCCTACAGGTAACCCCATTCACCACCATCTTTCTCAGTCCTGATTGCTCAATTTCTACCACAACTACAGTGCATTATCCCTGTCTTTGAAGGCCTTCTGCCCAACGTTCACAACAACATCATGCTGGATCTCCTGTTTGAACTTGCAACATGGCATGCATTAGCAAAACTCTGAATTCACACTGACAAGATGCTTGACCTGCTTGTGGCTGCGACAAAGACCCTTACAAGCACAATGTGACGGTTCCTCCAGGAGACGTGCAAAGCTTTTTGTACCAAGGAACTCCCAAAAGAGGCTGAGGCACATGGATGACACGTGGCAGCGTGTGTATCGAAGGGGAACAGCTGCACAGTTGAAACCAATGGGAAAACTGTCCAAAAGTCGATAAAATTGAATCTGGCAACATACAAATATCATGCATTGGCCGATTACCCTGAGGCGATCCGAAGATTTGGGCCAACAGACAACTACAGCACACAGATAGTATGAACTTTAGCATATCTAACACATTGCCACTGATTATTGCATGTCATAGGGTGAGCTACAACATAGACAAGTCAAAAAGTTCTATCAAAGGATGAACAAGAACAACACCACGGCCCAGATCGCAAATCACCAGAGGCAAGAAGACGTTATCCATTCCATTGCATCTAAGGATCCATCTAAGCCGAAGCCCAAGTCCAAGTCCAAGTCGATGCACAAGTCCAAGTCCAAGTTGTTAAGGCTTCAACAGGCCTTGATAGTATGACTTGTACTAAGAGTGAACTGGTGGCGAGTACTTGAAGAGGTAGAAGTCTCTAGTGTTGCTAGAGACGACTCTGAGAGGCTTATGTAAGAGATGAGGGAAAGGGGGAGGCACAAGGGAGCTTTCAAGAACGTTGATATTGAGAATCAAGTCAAGCTTAGGGCTTGACTGTCGAAATACAGGGCGCTTATATACAGGCACGGTCGCGCACGGACCATGGTCACTATCATAGGTACTTCTGGTCAAGAGGCATCTGTCTGTATCGTATGAAGGTCCGCGGATAAGTGCTGCGGTCTGTATGAGTCGAACAATAGAGAATGAGTGAGAGCGAATGACAGATTGACAAGTTGCCTAATCAATCCTTAAGGGTCGAATAATGGCAGCGGGTCATTCCAAGAAGAGAAGTGTCGTCATGATGCGATGACGACCACGAGTTTTGAGGTTGATCTGAGGAGATCTGATCTCCGCATGCCCATTCTGGTCTAATGGGCGTCTAGCATAAGCAACTACCCTTTAAGGTAGTCCATATTGATGGTGACCCAATTAAGGGCCATGTCATTATCTGTGTCATCTGCGGAGCTCTGCATGGATGAGGGATTGTCTGCAGACTCTTCTGAAGAGGTCGACTGGTGGTTCTGACTCTGGGGCGAGGTGCTGGTCATAGGTGATGAGGCAGTAGGCGTGATTGAGTGATAACTGCCTTCACGACTGGTGCGTTGTTGTATGGGCGCTGAGGAGGGACTTGTGGGTGACAAGGAGTGCTTGCGGGACACAGGAGAAGGGGGGTCGTCATGGTATTTTATCCAGGTTCTGATAGGAGACTCTCCAAAAGGCACAGTAACCGTGCTGTCTTCAGTATTCAGGTATTGAGTTGGTTCTAGCTTTATAGGCAGTGCATCCTCTATAGGACTGTCCTGGTCTTCCAGTGGGTTCTCTACTATGGGTGGCTCTTGGTACAACTCCATTGAGGAGTACTGCCGATGATGGGTGTTCCAAGGGATAGGGATAGGAGGTTGGACTGGTGGTAGGTTGAAGTCTGGATAAATGGACATTGCAGGGGAAGATGGTTGTGTCATAATGACTTGGGATGGGTTGACCCATTGGGGTGTAGCTGGTCTGGTCTGCTCTGGTGTAACTGGTCTAGGTGGCAGATCCTCTAGGGGTGATAGAGGTGGTGGGTTTACTGGTAGTGGTACCTTTCCCATACGCTCTGACGGTGTAGCACTAGGGAAGATGACTGAGGGTTTGGTAGCTGGCAATAGGTCGAAGGATACGACCTCTGGTGTGGCCAAGGAGGGGTAGGATAAATGAGAAAAATTGGGTAGATCATAACACAAGTCCAAGTCTAAATCTAAGTCCAAGTCCAGGTCCAGGTCCAAGTTCTGAGTCAGGCCTCAGTCACAGGGATCGCAAGATGAAGCCCTCCCCTTCGTGCCAGCTAAAGATCACCACCACATCAGAGAGTCGCAACGCTCTTGTCATGATATCTTGGCATGGGTGTATGAGCACAAAGACAGCCCCTGCGTAGAAGTAAGTTCGTCTCACAACCACAAAGCATAGCTGACAAAGACTAGGACTTCATTCCAAGGCTCAAGGACCACTTGTTGTTGCGTTATAACAACATCCCATATGACGGAGAAGAGCATGCATTTTCTGATGAACAGCAAGACACAATTACATTTGTCAGAAATTACATATACAAGCACGAAGTCCTTCACATCAACTACACCACCTATGACTTGCGCCATGTGCAGGACTCAATCAATGTTCATACCCAACCATATATTATGACTCTAGGACACGAAGACGAAGAAGATGGTATAACATTGCACTCATACTGGTATGCCAAGGTCCTCAGGATCTTCCATGTCAATGTAAGACGCTTGGGGCATATCAAGTCGGACCACATGGAGTTCCTCTGGGTCCATTGGTTCAGATGCAATCTGAATCACAAGGGCAGCTTTGAGACCTGTCGCCTTCATCATATTGGACTTACAAATAGTGAAGACACCACTTCATACGAATTCCTCAACCCTAGTGACATCTTCCGGGGTATACATTTGATCCCTGCATTCTCTCCAAATCAAACAAATCTGGAGGCGGACGACTCCGACTTGGATGACTCAGACAAAGATGCACAGATTACAGAGTTCTACTACGTGTCCATGTATGTGATACATACATTATCCTTCATTTGCAGTTTTTTGCACAGACATTGACAGACACTCAGGTTTGTTGATAGAGATATGTTCATGTGATTTGTAGGCAGTGGGATCAGACACAAAGCAACCAATCACTTACAGCAAAGGACACCCATCAACGTGTCGGGAACTCACTACTTTATGGGTAGCGAGACTCGACTATGGCGTGGAGTTGAAGGTGACTGATCCAAAGGAGCAGCAAAGAGATGTTGAGGAGGAAGAGGCAGAAGACAAGGAGAGGCGGGACAGAGTAGACTGTGGACGACGACGGGCGGGTTGCTGCTGGCGAGGAGGGAGCTTTGAAAGGCTCCAGTGTGGGGGTTGACAAGAGAACAGTCTAAGGACTGTTCACCTAAATTCATAGGTCTTATATACTAATACAGGGTGGTCTGTGCGCAGTTTAGGGTAGGTAAGTTTACAGGTAACGGGGGGCTGCGCAGTCAATGCGCAGCAACTGCGGATTATATAATACATCTCGATTAGGGTCTAGCCCTAATGAGTCGCGTCTTTGTTGATCGAGTCGCGTCGCGTGTTCGTTGATTGTTTAGTGGACGCGTCTTGTTGATCGTTCCCACGATCTGCCACGTGTT
>Ga0307510_10011530_pt1 | contig 10496 bp, 9 predicted proteins | sample 12_EM_MG_FD_207224 | JGI IMG/M metagenome (GOLD analysis project Ga0307510, IMG submission 207224) | Populus trichocarpa ectomycorrhiza microbial communities from riparian zone in the Pacific Northwest, United States - 12_EM | ecosystem: Host-associated > Plants > Roots > Unclassified | place...
AGTGACTACACTAATGTTGCTCCATGAATTATTCTTGCAGCTGAAAAGTTGATTGAAGAGAATGAAGTGGAAGTGATTATTGGTATGGAAAGATGGGAGGAGGCAGCTTTAGTTGCTGATATTGGAACCCAATTTAAAGTTCCTGTTATTTCATTTTCTGCACCTGCCATTACACCACCATTAGCATCATCTCGTTGGCCTTTCTTGATAAGAATGGCTCACAGTGATTCTAACCAAATAAGATGCATTGCAGCAGTTATTCAATCTTATAACTGGAGGAGGGTTGTAACTGTTTACGAACATTATGCATATGGTGGTGATGGCATGCTGGCTCTCCTATCTAAGGCTCTTCAAGATGTTGGTTCAGAGATTGAATATAACTTGGTTCTTCCACCATTTTCCTTCGTATCTGATCCAAAAGATGTTGTTCGAGAAGAACTGACAAAACTACTAAGTGAAAAAATACAATCTCGGGTTTTTATCGTGCTCCAGTCATCGTTGCCCATGATGATTCATCTGTTTAGAGAAGCTAAGAAGATGGGACTTGTAGGAAATGACATGGTATGGATACTTACAGATACTGTTACAAATTTTTTGGACATAGTTAACACTTCTGTTATCCACTCCATGGAAGGTGCTCTTGGAATTAAGAACTACTATTTTGATAATACGAGTTCCTTCCAAACTTTTCTTACCCAATTCCGGCAGAAATTCATATCTGAATATCCAGAGGAATGTTGCTATGAACCAGGATTTTATGCTCTACGAGCACATGACAGCATTTCTATCATCACTCAGGCCATGGACAGACTGTCTAGTAACACTAGGAGTCCAAAATCGTTTCTGGATAACACATTTACAACAAGTTTTGTTGGTTTAAGCGGCGAGATAAATGTCAAAGCAGGTGAGTTGTTGCATAGCCCTATGCTGAGGATTGTGAATGTGGTTGGAAGGAGATACAAGGAGCTAGATTTCTGGATACCTGAGTTTGGATTCTCAAACCAACCTGTGGTGGCAAAAGATGGAGCTGAAAATAGGACAGAAGCTATAAGGTTGAAAGGGCCGGTGATTTGGCCGGGCGACCTACAACGTAATCCAAAAGGCTGGTTGATGCCTAATGATACAAAGCGGATGATTATTGGTGTTCCTGGTAGGACCTCATTTGAGAAGTTTGTGAAAGTATCAACAAACGCTGCTGGTAAGAAGGAATATGATGGTTTCTGCATTGAACTTTTCTATAAGGTGCTAGGAGTTCTGGCTTATGATCTGCCTTACCAATTTATTCCCTACAACGGCACTTATGATGATCTGGTGGATCACGTGTACAACAAGGTAAGAACTTAATCCTCTTCTAAATATTCGAAGTACTTGATGATGATCGTATGACGCAGTACAGATGATAGTTTTATTCTAATCCTTAAATATTTATTTTGTGCTTCCATTTTTTTATGTCTTATTTTTTGTTTGTAATTGATTCCCTTAATCACAATACCTGACAAGACTGACATCTTTATCCAATAACAGGAATGATAATAATATAATTTGCTGCTGCAAACTAATTAAAGCCGGCATTAACATTTTTTTTTGTTTTTCCTGGTCCTCCACTTTGAACAAATAAATGAAGTTATTCATCATGGTTCACTTATAGCTAAAATATATACGAGTCTTTTGAATTGTCAGGCACATTGTCTCGAGACTCAACTAAATACTGAGTCCAGACATGATAGGGTCTGATGAACTTCCGGACTTATAATCTCTCGGCTTAATTAAGCGCTGAGCCCAAATATTTATGGGTCTGGAGAATCGCCAGACCCATCATCTTCAGCCTCAAAAAAGCACTGAGCTCAAACTTGTGTGGGTCCAGCAAACCCCTAGACCCATAGTTAGATATATTTTACTCTAATGATTAGTAAAAAAATATTATACTCTGATGCGCTAGAGATAGAGATATTTTAGATATTTAACTTATATGTAAATCTATTTTCTTTTCATGAAAAGACAGATCTCATAAGCTATAAAAGAAATTGATAAATCTATTTTCCTTTCGTACGTGAAAAAACAGACCTCATAAGCTATAAAAGAAATCGATGTAACCTCCTATGAGGGTAGATTTAATTTTTCTCTACCTAGAATAACATATATTTATTTCTAAGGCTTTTTATATAACAAAGTTTGCTTATCTGTTGTGCTATTTTTTTTTTAAGACATACGATGCCATTGTCGGCGATGTAACCATACTAGCCAGCAGAGCAGAAAAGGTTGAGTTTACACAACCATATGCAGAATCAGGATTGTCAATGATAGTTCCAGCGAAGTATAAAGAGTCAGCATGGATGTTTATGAAGCCGTTTACAAAGGAAATGTGGTTGGTCACTGGTGCCGTATTGATCTACACAATGTTCATAGTGTGGTTCTTGGAGCATCACACCAATCCTGAATTCAACGGCCCATGGAAGAATCAGATTGGCACAGCTCTCTGGTTTACTTTCTCCTCTCTTTATTTTGCACACAGTAAGTTGCTTTCGAGAAACAGTAAAACTAGAATAGTTTATTGTGCTATCCACACAAGTGTCTTAAGTGTGCACCAGAGAAAATGCATCTCATCCAGCTTTGGCAGCTGCATTTCTTACTGCATGAGACATTATAATCAATCGTTGACATTATATAGCTATGGTAGAGAAAATTCATAAGATTTAAATTTTTATGCAGGGGAGAAGATATACAGTAACCTCACCAGAGTGGTTCTTGTCGTGTGGCTTTTCGTAGTATTGATCTTAAACTCGAGCTACACTGCCAGTCTCGCTTCAATGCTGACTGTCCGACGTCTGCAGCCAAATGTTACTGATATTGAGTGGCTGAAAAGGAACAGCTTAAAAGTTGGTTGTGATGGAGATTCATTTGTAAAGAATTATCTGCGGAATGTGCTTGAATTCAAACCAGAGAACATCAAGAATGTTAGCTCTGAATACAGTTATGAAGGAGAATTTGAAAGTGCCACCATATCTGCTGCCTTTCTAGAACTCCCATATGAGAAAGTTTTCATCGGTCATTACTGCAAGCGATATAGTGCAACCACACCTACTTACAGATTTGGTGGACTAGGCTTTGTAAGTTCATGACAGATTACCATAAAAAAATTGCAATTAAATAGTCAAGCAATTACTAGCACTCTTTCAAAAATGCATTTCCCCGCATAAGTGACTGATCGATTGAATACTGCTCTGATTCTGTTTCCAGGTATTTCAGAAAGGCTCTCCTATCGCCGCAGATGTTTCCAAAGCGATCCTGAATCTATCAGAAGATGGAGAACTAAAAAATTTGGAAGAAAAGTGGTTTGCTCAGTCGCGACAGTGCTTCAGCAATGCAACTGACAATGATAAAACTGAAAGCTTGAGCCTGCAAAGCTTCTGGGGTATCTACATTATAACCGGTGCCACTTCGACCATTTGTTTTCTCCTATTTCTGTTTCACTTGCTGAAAAACTACCATAAACAAGAAGTGGAGGACAGAGGCAATGCAACTCCAAGTGATAAGAGTGTTTGGGAAAAAACAGTTACTCTAGCAAGGTATATCTATCATGGAGAGACTGTTACTCCAGGAGAATCTCCAATTCCTAATCCTTCCCCTGATATCCATGAATGGAACTCTTCCAATTTGGAACTCTCTAATCCTGAAGACACTCAAGAGAATCTTCTCTCCTCATCACCAGCTGAAATTGAAGTTGTAAATATTCCAGATTCTGACACCCAAAAAAGCAGCAATGTGGTCTGACGCTCTCTTTTCGCACAAGTACTGCTAGGTGTAAATGAGCTGATATGAATATTATACTGGTTAGATTTGGATATTTTGGCTACTTGAGGTCTGATTCAAAACACATCTCCAAACTCTAGTAAAAATGTGAAAGATGCAAACCTAGAGACACAAGTAATTATCTTTGACTGATTTGTGGCCAAATATATGTAACAAAAATCCTTTGATTGTATTTTCCATTGGGGTAGTCGTATAGGCTTGTATAAATATCCTCAATACTTTTTGTGAGATACATGAAATATACAATTTTCATTTTGTTTTTACATGATATCAAGAGTATTTCTTCGAGTTCTATTATTTATTTATTTTTTCTTGGTTTCCAACAAGTTTTTCCCTGTGGGTTTGGGTTGCTCCCGTGATACAGAAGCACCCATTTGCCATATCGTGATCATGGTCTCTTCTACTTGTCAAAAGTATTTTATTTTTTTTAACACTTCTATCAATCATAAATTATTTTATAAGAATTTATTAGGTGATGAATAATGTGTTTAAATCATTTCGGTGACTGTCTGTTAATTGGGCTAATACACGATCGCTATGGTGATTTCACGAAGTTAAGAGAGCTGAATTCTGCTATTAGTCTCTGATTTTGGGAATCTGTTAACGTAATTGGCGTGAGGCGTGAGGGTATCTATTTATAATTATTGGAACGGGTCAAAGGAAGGAATCATTCTAAGTTCATCGAAGAGACCAGAGGGAGCAAGAAATATTTAGAAACCCGCATTTGGGACAGAAAGTCAAGTTCTAGAAAAACACTTCCCATGCATCCACCAACTTTCGAAAGTTTGATTAAATACTCAATTTTGAAAATCAGATAAGTTCGAGCGCCTATATATATATACAATTACATCTTAAGATTGAACATAAGTTTTTACATGTAAAATTTAGGATAAATTGAAATTTTAATGACTATGATATTTTACATATTAATGATGAAGTCAATAAAAATTGAGATTGGATTATAGTTTTTCTGATTGCATTTTAGGTTGACTTGTCTAGTTTGGGTCATTCCATGTTCTCTAGCAAGAACAGGTATCTTATAAGAATAAAAAACCCTTATACATTTAAGTTAGTAAATTGTAAGATAAAGGAAAAGTATAGCAAAAAAAGTGAAAGGTTAGGAGGAAAAGAAAAATGTGTGGATGTGTTGTTTGCACTGTATAAACTTGTGATTCAACTTGAATGAGTTTGTGTGACTGGAGTGGCATTGGCTTTAAGTGGACTTAAATGACCTTGATGGGCTTGAGTTGCCTTATGTTATATGATATCTTGCCTTGAATTGTTTTTGTGTGGAGTTATATCTTATCTTAAATGAATTTATTTATTTGGTGATTCAAAGTATTTATATATCTCCATTATTTTAGATTATCTCATGGAAAATGAATTAATGACCAAGAATAATTATTCTTCTTTGTAGGTAACTTGACAAAAACAAGTTGTTGTTTGTTGCGTCTTGTTGGGTCATTGATGAAAAAGATGTGAAAGGTTGGTAACCTCTAAAGACATAAGTTGGTAGTAGATAGCTATTTGAGAGAAAGTAGGCACCACATCCTCTGAGGAGATGACTTAAAGGAGATAGTCATTGGTGAAAAAATAAAGCATTGTACTAACAATTTTACAATTTGTTTCCTTATGGTGTGTGATAGTCACTGTACCTACTGGAAATTTATGCTAGGCGGACGGGCATACCTAGGTTGTTATTTGGGATTAGACCAAATGGCAGACCATTCCTGCTATTTAAGCATTTGAGTTGGATAGGCAGATTGTCTCCCAGGTCGCCATTAGAACATAGCCCAAATGGTAGGCCAAGGAATTCCTTGCCTTTTGAGCATGGCCCAAATAGCAAGCTAAAGATTTCTTTGTTGTTTAGGCATGGTCAAAATGACAATAGGATAATCTCCTTTATTTTTTTTAGTATCATCATTTGCTCATTTGTATTTCAAATATTTATATCTAAAAGACTTAGCTAATAGAAGTACAAGGGAAAGAAAACACTTATTGTTTTATACATGTCATATTACCTTCTTATGACTTTTATAAACATGTCGTGTAAGAGATGAGAGTTCAGTTCACTTGTTTGTTCCTTTTAAAGTGTAAGGAACTTTCATTTAAGTAGGAAAATGATTTGTGATTGTGATAAATCATTGTGTATAAAGACGTTTCACAAAGACATAGAGATTTAATTAGAGATATGGAGATTTTGTTGGAGATATGAAGATTTGTGAAGATTTTGTTTAGAGACATGGAGATCTCATTTAGAGACATGTATAAACAATATTTTTTTATTGAAAATTTCAAAAGATTTTCTCATCCAAGAGGAAATACAATTTCTGAAGCTTATCTTATCTCGAAAATACATCTTGGGTTATGTCGATTTCTTTCTTTTTTAATTTATATTGCATTTCCTTCTTTACAAAGCATTGAAGGTGACCTTTATCAATCAATCTTTCTATTTTATTTTTTAGAACATAATAGTTTTTGATGTCATGCCTATTGTCATGGTCAAAAAAACAAGATTTGTTAAGGTTTTTTATGTTAATAGCACTCTTCATAGAAGGTAGGTATTGTATGGATTCTTTTCCTTGATGGTATTCAATACATGAGTACACATGGTGGTCAAAGTTGTCAGGGGCTAGGGAAAGACAAGCAATCGTGAATGGAACCCTTGGTGTTCATCTTGGATTCTCTAAGGCAACTGGCAGATCAATGATGCTTTGGAGATTATACTCTCTATTGTTAAAAATAAGGGTGTTTTTGTTTGACCATGCTCGTTTCTTCTACTCAAATATGATTTTCCAATTTGTATTTCACTTTGAGGAGAGATTGGTCAAAGAGATTAAGCAAATGTTCCCATAAATAATAATTTTAGACTCCATTAATTAGGGCTTTAATGGCAATGAGTTCGAGTAAACTTTTCACATTAAGCATTTTCTCATAAAACCTTTGGAGATATGCTTTAGTGGCAAAGAGCTTTAATATGCTATTTTTAGCTAGTATGCTTGTAGAGAAATAGAAAATAATTTTGGCATATAGATCGACAAAGTCAAGGATGGAGTCAAGCTCAGGTCTATGATACCACACATGAACAGATCCATGGAATGTTATTGAAAATAAATTTGAACATGGCATCGTTGTCTTAGATTACAAGCTTACATTTTATATATGCTCTTTTATATCATTAAGACTATCGTAGTTACCTTTAGTTACACCTCTTTAAACTTATTTAAAAATAAATAAATATTAAATACTCAATTATAAAAATCAAATAAATGCAAACTCCAATATAATTATAAGATTGAGCATCGATGTCTACATGTAAACTTTTAGATAAATCAAGATTTTAATTACTATAATGTTTTATATATCGATCCAACATTTGTTCATATATGTTGTAACAGCTTGGCCCAACCTGTTGTATATTGTCCGCTTTAGACCCTACCGCCCCCACGGTTTTGTTCCTGGTGACGCGAGCCCACTTCTGAGCTTGACGCCCCAAAACACGTACAACAGGTTAGTGACCAACACTACTCATAAAGCCCTGGTTCTGGACGCTCGCTTCCGATGTGGGATATCACAATCCCCCCACCTTAAGATGAGCCGTTCTCGGCTTTGATACCAAATGTAACAGCCCGACCTAACCTGTTGTATATTGTCTACTTTGGGCTCTACCGCCCTCACGGTTTTGTTCCTAGTGACGCGAGCTCACTTCTGAGTCTGACGCCCCAAAACGCGTACAACAGGTCAGTGACCAACACTACTCATAAAGCCCTGGCTCTGGATGCTCGCTTCTGATGTGGGATATCACATATGCAATAGTAAAACTAAGTCAATAATGTTTCCCCATACATTAAAAAATGTAAAAGTAAAAGTCATCAGCCCTTCACTATAGCATGTGAGAGGAATCATTGTGGACTCGCACAATGTTTAATTTTTTTTGTCCTTAGATTTATTTTACTTCAATTATCAGACTTTTTTTTTCTTATTTCCAACCTTTCACATTGCATCAATTGGTGATTGAGCCTGATAACTTGTTTTGTGCTCCTTTCTTTCGAGTTTCCAAGAAAGGACTTGGTTTATTATTTGCGAAGAATTAAAAAAGAGGGAACCAAAATTAAAAGTGAGTTGAAATGACAACCCTTTATTTAATATGAAAATATTTTTCTATTTTGGTTCTTTATTTCTTGTTTTTTATTTCAGTCATAGAGTTTTCTTCTTTAATTTCATCCTTCTACATTATGTAGAACGGTGATTCTACTTGATGATTTGATTAGTGATATTTTCTTTTAGGTTATCATAGTCTTAAAAAATATCTCGACATTAGTTTGGTTCTCGATTTTGCAAAAACAAAGTCAGTTTATTTGTTTAGAGAAAAATAAAAATTAGAGGACCAAAATAAAAATCTCATAGAAAAGGGATCTTTTTTAAATACAAATTTGGTGTTAATGCCCTTTAGGTATAAGATATTGCCCAAATTTATTTTTTGCCCTTTTTGTTTGAAAATTATATGGTTTAGTCCAATATTTTATTTTATTCACATTTTAATCACTAGGTTTAAATAAGGAGATAGAGTCGTCAAATTACAAAGAATGAAAGAGAAAGATATTAATTGGCCACATTTCAACAACAAAAAGGCAATCCTAGTGTCAATGAGTTCCATTTAATGAAGAGAGTCACATTGAAATCTTTTTAAATCTTCATTTTGCCTGAAAATAGTAGATCAAAGTTGAGAGAGAATTTTATTTCTCCACTTTGATTTGTATTGTTGAACCATTTTTTGGGGTTTTTTAGGTTAACTAATTGGTTTTGGGTTGTTCTAGGGGTGTTTATTAAGTTTTTTTAGGTGAGATTGATTAAAATCATAATTTCTAAGAAAAATAGCACCCCTCTAATTTTTCGATTACTTTTGTGATGTTTCGAAAGTGTATAATTGTTTCCACAAAGAATAGTTATATAATCAAGGCTTTAGTAACAATGGGTTTATATAGACTTTTCACGTTGAGAATTTCCTTTTCAAATCTTTGGAGATATGCTCTGGTGCCCTCATATTTTTATTATGTGATTGTAAATATCTCAATTGTATTTTTTTTAGTTGGTATGCTTGTGCTAAAACGGGAAAAGAGTTTGGGGTAGAGATCACCAAAGTCAATGATGGGTTTAGGCTCAAGGTTGTGATACCATAACCGAGTTGATTTGTGGGATGTTGTTGTAAAGACTTTTCACATAATGTTGTTGTCTTGGGTTATAAGCTCTATAATGATTTGCATGTTTTATATATGCTCTATTAGATATGTAAGAGCATCTTAGTTGTTTTCGATTACACCTAGTTAAACCTATTTGAGAAAAAATAAAAATTAAGTACTCAATTGTGAAAATTAGATTAGTTAATATGCTTATATAATTATAAGAATGAACATTAATGTCTATATGTAAACTTTTGAATAAATGAAGAATTTAATGACTATAATGTTAAATATATCAACCCAATATTTATCCATGTAAATAAAATATCAGCATTTCACTATGGCTTGTGAAAGAAATCATTGTGGATTAACAAATTGTTACTTTTTTTTTCCTCAAATCTTTTTACTTTAGTTATCGAATGTTGTTTTTCAATTTTATCTTTTATTGTTTTATTTTTTTGAAATACCATTAGGATTTTAGTTTATTTTTAAGTAAGATTATAGTTTTTTTATCAAGGTTTTTTTTTTTTTTTTGCAAAGTCTATAACATTAATTTGTTTTGTTTTTTGGAAAAATAAATATTCTACAACTTTTCTACTATCACCTATCCTTATTATCATGTAATATCTTTGAATAGCTCGTGAATTTTTAAAAAGTTCATTTTATTTTACCTTTTTGATAACTATCAATTTTCACTCAAGTTTCTTCTCCATCACTTACTTTTTTTAACATTTTATCTATTTATCTTCTTCTTTTTTACACACGAGGGTAAAATAAAATTAATCAACTCAGGTAATTGATAGAAAATATTTTTTTTTAAAATGATAAACTCGTATAATTTATACAAGGGGTAAAATGGAATTAACTCAATTTTAATTCTTGTGAGCCACCAAGCATGACTAGCTGATTTGAGAGCTAGCGATGACCACACATAAACAGTGTGATCTACTGATCTTAGGCAGCGATGACCACACAAAAACTTGTCCTTGCTAAACACTTCCAGCACAAGCCAAGTCTAAGACGTGTGAAAATAACGCGTACATCATTCCTTGGAAAATTCGCGTTCCCCTCTCAAACATCACGGTCCACATATACATTCTTTTTTTCATATGTTGAGGTTATTACTTATTCAATAACGGTATGGCCAAAACTATTATGATATGCTTTGAAGACAAAGCTCTAATGTCTTTCCCTATCATTAATTTTAACCAACTCTCAAGATTGTGGCTTCTGTTTCTTGTAGTCACCTCCTTTTTAGTCACTACTCTCCCCCATGGAGCTAAAGACATCAATGATAGTAAAGTTACAAACATTGGCGCCATCATTGATGTCAATTCAAGAACCGGGAAAGAAGAGAGAACAGCAATGGAAATAGCAGTTCAAAAGTTCAACAATGGGTCACCAAATCACAAGCTGTCTCTTTACTTTCAGGATTCCCGGAGTAGCCCACTTCAAGCTGCTCGTGCTGGTAATATTCTTCTTCTTTTTTGGTCTCACTTTATGATA
>Ga0307510_10011531_pt1 | contig 10495 bp, 5 predicted proteins | sample 12_EM_MG_FD_207224 | JGI IMG/M metagenome (GOLD analysis project Ga0307510, IMG submission 207224) | Populus trichocarpa ectomycorrhiza microbial communities from riparian zone in the Pacific Northwest, United States - 12_EM | ecosystem: Host-associated > Plants > Roots > Unclassified | place...
TCTTCTTCGTCTTCTTCTTTTTCTTGATTTAACAACTCACAATGACAGGGCTTGAAATCACAGCGGGTTCATTAATCGATTTTTAAGTAAATTACACTAAAGCTACTTAAACATCCATTAAAAAAAATTTGGTAAAACCATAAACACATTTTTGCATCTACTACAGTTTATGAACTTGGTGTGTTTAGTATTAATTATAGTGCATTATATTTTTTAAAAATACTTTTCAATTAAAAATATATTAAAATAATATTTGTTTTAGATTTTTATTTTTATTTTCAATATCAATATATCATGATAATAGAAAAAACTTTAAAAAATATCAACCTTTTCAAATGAAAAATAATTTTTAAAAGTATTTTGAAAAATAGAAGCAAATGCAATACTAAAACTCTTAATTCTAACTTTTCTAAGGTAAACTATATATAGTGAAAATAAATTAAAGAATGGGTAACACAAACAAAATAAAATGTTTTTTCTTAAGTAAGCATATTGTATGTAGAACAGTTGATAAATCGTCCACGCTCATCATAAGATCCCCGGGCCCAATAATAAGTATTTCCTTAGCACAAAGGAAGGAAAAAAACGGTTTTCATGCCCACGATTCTGCATAAATATTGATCCAACAAAATTTCTTGGCCATTCTTTCCTTAAGCCGCTGTTTATTTTATTTATTTATTTATTTTTAATAGGGTAGATCTTTAAATTCTTGGGTAATATATCTTTCTTTTGGTGAAAAGATCGTTACTAATTAATCCCTATAATTAATATGGCACTTTGTGCTGTTAGAATTACACATGGTACCTTCAAAACATGGACAGCTTATCTTGAATACAAAAGTTCGGAAAGGCTGAAGAGATCACTCTCAAAGCCATATACAGAGAATTTGGGCTGGCAGTGATTGAGATTGATGGATACAAATGTTCCTCCCCCTAAAAGCAAGAAATTTTTGCTGTGAACATCTTGAGAATTGTGTGATCAATGAACGATGTGCCATCAACACCACTTATACTTGTGGACCCTTTTCCCAGTGCCATAATTAAGCCTTTCACCTCGCTCTTAAATCAATTGCAGTACATGATGTAAGAGAACTGATGGTGTTAATGCCATGCAATTTGTCAATCCATGTTACTTGCAGATTATACAAGATGTTTTGGCGATGAAAAAGTAATTCTCTTCTTGCAAGACAATTCATACACTAAGAAAACGATAGTATATAGAATAAAGAAAGGCGAAAAAGAAAAAGTAGTCGCAGTCATGAGGAATTACTAGAACAAGGGACAAGAAAGATAAAAACAAAAAAAAAATTAATAAAGAAGGATAAAGTCTCTAAATGTGCTGTGGATTGTAGAATAAAGGCAGGGATAATGAAGAATAAAGTGACTCGGATAATTACATTTAATAAAGGTGGGACTAGAATTCATTTTTTTCCTCCATAGTACGTAAAATGGGTAAAGGTAACCAATATTATATCAAAGTCATAAGTATTATAATATATATTCTTTTCTCTTTTTTCCTAAACCCATCCTCAACACCAGAAAGTTACCTTCAATTGTGACATCTACAGCTAGCTTTGCATCTTGATTTTAACAATTTTTTGAGGGGAGTAATTAACCGTTTGAAATAGGGAAAAAAGTAAATTTGTTTAATTTCAATATAACTAGATTATGACTTTACAAAAACCCAGAAAGATCCTGCAAGTTGTCGTAAAAAATAAAAATTACAGTGATTAATTACTATTTTATTAACTGACCAAGATAAGAAAGCAGTGGTTGAGAAATCTTATGATAACCTAATGAATGATGACTTGATTAATTAATGGAGAGTGTTTTATTATGTAGCCCAAGGTGATCATCTTGCAATTCAAATGCCGAGCTATTAGCTAATTGCCCCACGTACATCAGTGAAATCTTTGCATGAACATGGTATATTTGACCAAAACAATTTTAATTAATTGATACAGGTCGTGATCAGTTTGATCCAATAGATTTGCTCTATATTATAGTTTTTAAAAAGATGTTTTAAAATAATGATGGATCTTTTTGCTTCAAACTAGGGATGCTTGAGTTCAGGTATGATTACAAAAATTCTTCTATAATTTTACTTTTCCTTTATAGTTTTATAAATTATATTTTTTATCATGGACATATCCTCTGATCGCTCCCTCCCTCCCCGCCAAGAAAAATTGGCCTTCTAAGGAAGCATCGTTGTTCTTTTGTTGAGACAACACTACTACGGGAACAAATTAATATTGGCTTGAGAACACAACTTAATTGATTTATTTTTTATATATAGTTATAGTGTTTCTCTCTGCAGTAATTCTGCCCGGCGAAGCATCACAAGACCACTAATAAAGCCTTCTATTCTTAACCAAGATGTAATTATCACGCTTTCGTCCCCTCGAAAAAAGCCTTATTTTTACCCTAAAATTTTAAAATTGAAAAGAAGCTGGGACTGGGAAGTAAGGGATTAGTTGTTAGCACGCAAATGATAGGGGAAAATTAAATTTAAAGAATCCCTCTCCAAACCTACATACACATCACATACATATGAGAAAATTTGATAGTAAAGTCACTTTCATGTCTTTGAATATAAATCATTCACATGAATTGCGTGACAATGTTTATTGTCGAAATTAATGGGACAGTTGTTAAATTAAGGTAGCCAGTGACTACTGAGATCACGTAAATGTGCATGCCACAGAAGAATGAAGAGCAATTAATTCACATAAAAGATAATATATTTTCAAACATCCTCCTGTTTTTACTAGCAAAGAAACCACTTAGCTAGTGTGTGTTCGGAAATTTGATGTAGGGTGTTTTTAAAAAAGCTTTTTAGTTAAAAATATATTCAAATGATATTTAAAAAAAATATTTTTTAAATCAACATATTAAAATTATCAATTTAATCTTTTTTAGATAAAAATCAGTTTAAAAATAACTTTAAAAAACAGTTCCGACCACAAAAACAAACACTACCTTAGTAACATTTTCCATAATCAAAGAGATTTTCCCCACATTAACACAATAGGACAAATTGTTTCTCAAACTAGCACAATTGAAAAAATATTTCAGACTCTAGCATAGAACATCAATCGTGCATGTACCGCATGTGCGACCTATTAAGACATGCATGTAGCACGTGCACATCCACAAGTTGTGCATATACTACATGTGTCACCACTGGTCCCACATGTAGTACATGTGCATCTTAATAGATTGCACATGAGTACATGCATGACTTCTCGATTAATTATTTCAAAACCAGTTTCCTCTTTCTTTTCTTGTCTTATTACTTCTTTCTTCCCCTGTCTTCTCCCTCCTCCTAACATCATTCCTAACTTAGGTCACTTGATCTCTTTCTCAATCATATAAAATAATAAATAAATAAAAACATTTCTCCCTTCACCGTGATATATAGACCTCACTTTCCTCTCTCTTTCTCCCTCTCCATCATTGATTCTCTCTCTAGTCATCCACCCGTGGCAGCCATTGGTCTCTTACCACCATCATTACCATCGCCGCTGCCAACCACAAGAGCCCTATTTTTTAACATGTACTAAAACTCTTATTTATATCTTATAAATGATAATATATTCTTTTCTCATATATTAGGTGATTTTTTTTTAATATATGAGGGTTGGAGAGCTACGGTCGTGGTTTGTGATGCTACTGACGATGTTGTGCAATGCTTTCAATACTTGGTTTTCATCGTGTTGTTCTTCACTTGACGAGGTTAGGGAGGCTGAACATTTGGAAAATGCAATAAAAGAGGATGAGGTTGTTTATCATGCACGAATGCTAGTGGTTCTGATGGTACAGGCCCATCGATGAGTTAATTTGTTGGATGTAGTTATGTTGTTTAATTTATAATTGAATTTCTATTGTTTATTGTAACGAATTGTTTTGGTGTTGCAATTGAAGGTTTTTTTTAACTATGGAATTACTTACTATGAAATCAGGTTAATTTTTTAAAATGGTTGTGTTGAATTTGTTGTGATCAACAACTTGTTGGCGTGCGTATGCTACATGCACATCTTAATAGGTCATGTATGTAGTACATACACAACTAGTGTTTCTATGTTAGAGTGAAAAATATTTTCTCAACCGTGCTTTTGGAAAATATTTTGGCCTATTATGCTAATGTGAAAAAAAAAAAGCTCAATAAAAGATGAGATGAAAAGGGTTGAAGGCAAGGCATGTCTATATCATATAATTATAGGCGCAAAACTAGCTCCATCAAGAATTGATGGGATTAGCCTTTAACGTTTTTTTGGTGATATATAGAGGATAATAGATCATTGGCCATCACTACGTTGCAGGTTGAAAAAAAATTAACATAAAAAATAATATCTAGAAATTGGTAATGTTTTTTATTCTAGTAGAAAAAAAGAATTTTAACCATGTAAGGATTGTTCCTATGTGACCTGGTCGATTTGATGGATCCAAATACAACCTAGACAACCAGTACAAGAGTAGTTTGACCCAAAATAAATATTCAAAATGATGATTTTTTTATAAATATTAAGACGGTAACATATTAGATTGATTTGAATAAACCTGAATTAACATGCGAGAACACCATAGAAAACAAATAAAAAAAATTATGGAGCCTAATTTTCAATAAATTCAATATTGAATGATGATATTGGAAAAAAAACAATATAAAAAGGATAAAAAAAATGACCCGAGTCAACCCAGGTTAACCTCCAATAGAAAGCAAATTGAAATAACTTATGAATCTTAATTCTCAATCAACATAGTGTTAAAAAATAAAAATGAAAAAAAAAATCAATTAAACACAAGGACACCAAAAAACAACTTGAGTTAACTCGGGTTAATAAGTCAAACTTGTGACCTAAGTCATGAGACGAGGATAGCCTCATAGAAAACAAACTAAAACAAGTCACGAAACCCAGTTTCTAATCAACCATATATTGAAGAATATAATTGATTAAAAAAATTCAGTTAGTAAAAGTGAAAAAAAAATTATAGTCAACCAAACTAACTTGTCAAACTCATGGTCTGGGTCATAAGATTATGATAACCTCAAAAAAAAGTAAATTAAAAAAAAATTATGAAGTCCAATCCACAATAAACCTAATATTAAAGGATGGAATTAAAATTAAAAATTTAATTAAAAAGGACACAAAATAACTCAAATCAATTTGAGTTAACCTACTAAACCCGTACGTAACCCTAATCACGAGATTGAGATAACCTCATAGAAAACAAATCACAAAACTTAATTTCCAAACAACCCAATGTTTATAGATAACATTGAGAAAAAAAAGTCACTTAAAAAAGAAAAAAAATTCGAATCAATCGTGTTAACCTATCAAACTTATGGTCCGGGTCATGAAATTGAGAGAACCTCATATAAAATAAAGTAAAAGAATTACGAAGTTTAATTCCTAATAAACCTACTATTGAAGGATAAAATTAGATTTAAAAAAATAAAATAAATAAAAAAAGCCAAAGAAGGGGGGGAAACTATTCCAGTTAATAGTGATTTTGAGGAAGGGTATAATAAAACCCCCTTCTTTTTTAGTTTTTGTTAACTAGATAATTGACACACTCTACGTTGTGGATTATATTAAAAAAAATTAATGTAAAGAAATTTTTAGGCATTGTCAATGCTTTTTCTAGTAGAAAAAAAAATAAATCTTGTGAGAATTGATTTGATGCGATTCAGTTGTCTTGGCAAGTCCAAAGGTAACTTAAATGACAAGTAAAAACATAGTTTGAGTCAAAATAAATATTTAAAATAAGAGTTTTTTTAATAAACATTGAGACAAAAATATATTAGATTGATTTGAGTCAACTCGAGTTAACCTGTCAATCCACAAATAAAGTCATGAGATCATGATAACCTTATAAAAAGTAAATTAAAACAAATTATGAAACTCAATTTCCAATCAAACCAATGTCGAAGGATGACACTGAAACAAAACTCATAAAAATAACCCAAGTCAACCTGATGTAATCTATCAAACTCGCGACCGGGTCATAAAATCAGAATAATCCTATAGAAATCAAATTGAAATAAATTATGAAGCTCAGTTCTCGATTAACTTGGTGTTGAAAGATCAAATTAAAAAATCGATTAAAAAAAATGACTTGAGTCAACTAGAGTTAACCTGCCAAACCTGTGATCCAAGTCATGAGATGGAGATAACCTTATAGAATGTAGATCAAAACAAATCACAAAAATTAATCCCCAGTCAACCCAAAGTTGAATGATAAAAATAAAAAAAACTCGAGTCAACTTGTTAAACTCGTAGTCTTCATCATCATTCTATGATAATCTTATAAATATTAAATTAAAAAAAATTATGATTTTTAATTTTTAAAAAAATTAATATTAAAAAATGAAATTAAAATTAAAAATATATATAAGAAAACAAATACTATTCTTTTTTTTTAGTTTAACGTGGGTGTCCGAGCCAGCTTGCACGCACCTCGACTAATCTCACGGGCCCTGAAGTTAACGACCATGTAAGCCTCCAGTGGCCATCATATGAGCAACCATAGGGCTCGAACCTGAGACCACAGAGGGAGCAAACCTCTTGATTCCAAGCTTTTATCACTGCGCCACCACTTAGATGGTTATACAAATACTATTTTAATGTGAGAAGAGTTGGAGTAGAAACCGTCCAAGTTTTTTTTTTTTTTTTAATTAGTGTACACAGAGATTTAGGCTAATTTCTTTTGAAGAATAAACATTTCTTTTCATAATTCTTTTTTCTGTGGTTCTCTCTCCCTTGTCCTCTCCACTATCTGACACACTGCTCTGTATATGGCGTAAAACCTTGATGCCTGATAGTGCAAGCAAAGCAAAGGAAGCACTCCACCGTTTTTGTTTTTCTTTTATTTATTTTTTTAATTTCCTTCACTAAAACACACTGTATTCCTCTTTGTCAGTAAAAATCTGCTTTTCTCTCTCTTCTCTCTTCTTTTTGCCCCTCAACACTGCTATAAGCTCCTTGTTTAGTGCTTGCTTCACTAGCAAAACCCACCCTTCAAACTCTCTCCCGTCTTTCTTTCTCTCTTCTCCTCCACCACCCATTTGTTATACTCTTTTTTCCTGTCCAAATTCTCTTCTTCTTAGCCAAAACCTTCTTGTTTCCTCTACAACCACTGTGGAAAGTGTTTAAGCTCAGTGTCATCAAATTAGACAAGTTCATTCTTGATGGTATCTTGTCTTCATATTCTTTAAGCCATTTCTATTTCTAGAGCTAGAAAAGAAATAAACAGGGTTTCCAACTAGCTGCCATGCTCAATCATTTTCTTGTATTTTAGGGAGTGTTTGAGTGTTGACTCTCTCTCTCTCTCTCTCTCTCTCTCTCTCTCCCACTGACTTTCATGAATAGGGAAGGATATGTGTGGAGAGAGAAAGAGGTTATTTTGATCATATTGGTTTTGCCAGTTCCTGAGTCTACACTGTTACTGAATTATTCTGCTTCTTTCCTTTTCTTCTAAGTTGACCATAGAAGTGAAAGTGAGATGGGTATTCATGAAGGTCTAGCTAGGTGGTTAATGAAACGTCTGTTGCTTTGAGCTTTTTTTTATCAAAAGATTGGCCACTGTAGTCTTACCTCATCATATAACCCCCCACCCCATCAAAGCAACTGCAACTCAATTGCCTCAAGAAAAGTCCAAAGCTGCTGTGAATCCTAAGATTAGGTCTTTTTTTTTCTTATATACAACTGATCTTTTAGTTTTTGAGGGGGTCAATTTGCAAGAAAGAGGAGTTAATTTCTTAGATAAATATGGTGTCAAGAATTAATAGGTTCTATAGTTTCCTAGTTAGTTTTTGTTGCTTCTAGAAAAATAGATGATGCCACTTACTAAAAACCGCCTACGATTTTAAGAAAACAAACCGCTTTTTTTTTTTAATTCTAAGCATTAAGCCTCTCAATTCTGCTTCCTGTCTGGTTCTTTCTCTTTTGGTCTCCAAACAAACAAACAAGGCACAAGTGAAATAATTGCACAAAAAAGGGAGAGGAAAGACATGGAACTTTCAAGTCGTGAGGGGGAGATCCCCATTCCATTAAATGCATTTGGCGGGGGTCATGGGCACTTGATCCAATACGCTCATGCTGCAACCCACAACCACATCATCTCTTCCACGGCACCCCAAATCCCCTCCAACAATGGCCCTTCCATAACCACAGCAAGTATAGATGATAATCATGTGCCTTACAAGAAAATGGTTAGGTACAGAGAATGCCTCAAGAACCATGCAGCTGCCATGGGAGGCAATGCCACTGATGGGTGTGGTGAGTTCATGCCTAGTGGTGAAGAGGGTAGCATAGAAGCTCTCACTTGCTCAGCCTGCAATTGTCACAGAAACTTTCACAGAAGAGAAATTGAAGGTGAACACACCTCATGTGGAGATTGCTACCATAATAACCCACATTTCAACAGGGTTGGAAGGAAAGTTATTTTAGGCCACCAAACGAGCATTTTAGCTCCTGAAGCTTTAGGGTACCCTACAGCCACTGGTACTCTAGTACCCCCAAGAGCAGCAGCACCCCACCATCAAATGATAATGTCTTACAACATGGGGTCGCTTCCTTCAGAATCTGATGAGCAAGAAGATGGAGGTGGAGTGGTGATGGCCCGGCCTGCACAGTTGATGAAGAAAAGGTATAGAACAAAGTTCACACAGGAACAGAAGGAAAAAATGCTCAACTTTGCAGAGAAAGTTGGGTGGAAGCTACAAAAGCAAGAAGAAACTGTAGTGCAACAGTTCTGCCAGGAGATTGGAATCAAGAGAAGAGTCCTCAAGGTTTGGATGCACAACAACAAGCTCAATCTTGCCAAAAAGAACCCCTCCACCACTACTATTTAAAAAAATAAATATAAAGAAGATTAACCCTAAACATTGCCATCTCTCTCTTAATTAGCTACATTTGGTTTAACCCTACTTGTTACTTAAAAGTAATTACTCTGCTACCCTTTTACACTATCTTCTTTCCTTTCTTTTCTTTTTTTTGGACCTGTTTCTTGAGTTCTCTTAATATTTACTACTAAGTAATAATTAGATTGGTTGTGTAATATTGTTAAGCAGTTAATTTAGGAAAATTGGGGTTTATTGGAGTTACTGTCTGAGTGTTTTTAGTATGTATAAGTGGATTGCAAAACTTGAGTCTTAAGTTACTAATCTATTTAATGATCTTTTTATCGTAATGCAGTCCATTACATGGATGCAAGAGCTTATCAATTAATTATCTCCTTCACCATCTTTATTAATTCTAATTATATTAAGTATAATGAGATGGTTACACATAGATTTACATACACTTTATATTTATCAATTAATTATCTCCTTCACCATCTCTATTAATTCTAATTATATTATAGTGAGATGATTACATATAGATTTACATAAATTTTATATATCAAATATAACATAAAATTATGCAAACAAATCAAAACAAATTATAATAATAAAATATTTAATTTTATTAAATCTCATCTAATTAAGATCTTCAATTAGTATGAATTAATTAATTCTAATTGTTTCACAATATTCTTTAATTAATAGTCTCCTCCCATGTATGCTAAAAAGATTATCAGGATGGAATATTGATATGGCTGCAGTTATGCTAGCTTAACATTCTTAAATTTTTTAGATAATAGTGCTAAACATTCTAAATTGTACTTGAAAGTACTTGTTTTTTTTAAAAAAAAATAAATTGCAATATTGTTTTCATCATATCTTCAAAAACCAATCAATAAATACATACATACATTCATAAACATTCTATTTTTTTTTTTAGATAATAGCATAGTTATTAAACCCGACTCGGGAGTTGACCCGATCAAGGGACCAAGTCCCGGGTTTCATGGGTCAACCCGGAAAAATTAAAAAATATATATTTAAAGTTTTAATATTTCATATGAAAAAATTAAAAAAAATTCATGTACATATAAGCTATACATATTGTAAATAATGAAGTTTAAAAGAATATTTTAAAAAAATTTATCCCACATTAAAAAAATATTATGTTAAGCTTTTAAGTTGAAGTATTTAAACCAAAAAAATTTGTTATCCCGCATTGAAGAAATAACTTTTTTCTCAGGAACATAGAGTATATATACTAATGGATTTCGAATCTCACATTGAAAAAACATAATTTTTTTCTTGAGAACATAGAGTATATATACGAAAGGGCTTCAAATCATACATTGAAAAGATACTATGTTATCCTTTATCCCACATTAAAAAAACATAATTTTTTCTTGGGAAGATAGAGTATATATATTAATGGGTTTCAAATCTCATATTGAAAAAACATAACTTTTTTCATGGGAACATAGAGTATATATACGAAAGGGCTACAAATCCCACATTGAAAAAATATTATGTTATCATTTTAAATTGAAGTATTTAAACCAAAAGGTTTTTTATCCCATATTGAAAAAACATAATTTTTGTCTTAGGAACATAGAGTATATATACTAATGAGTTTCAAGTCCCACATTGA
>Ga0307510_10011532_pt1 | contig 10493 bp, 11 predicted proteins | sample 12_EM_MG_FD_207224 | JGI IMG/M metagenome (GOLD analysis project Ga0307510, IMG submission 207224) | Populus trichocarpa ectomycorrhiza microbial communities from riparian zone in the Pacific Northwest, United States - 12_EM | ecosystem: Host-associated > Plants > Roots > Unclassified | place...
CGGGGAGATGTCGAGGGCGTCCCGGATCTCGTCGACCGGGTGCTCCGGGGAGTCGGGGAAGACGTTCAGCGCGATGACGAACGGGACGTCCTGCCGCTCCATCTCCTCGATCGCCCGGAAGCTGGACGCGAGCCGGCGGGTGTCGACGAGGACCACCGCGCCGAGCGCGCCCTTGAACAGACCGTTCCACAGGAACCAGAACCGCTCCTGGCCCGGCGTCCCGAACAGGTAGAGGACCAGCTCGTCGTTGATGCCGATCTTGCCGAAGTCGAGGCTGACGGTGGTCTCCGTCTTGTCGGTCACCCCGATGAGGTGGTCGACGCCGGCGCTCGCCTGGGTGAGGGTCTCCTCGGTGGTGAGCGGCTTGATGTCACTGACCGAGCGGACCATGGTGGTCTTCCCGGTGCCGAACCCGCCGGCGATCATCACCTTCACCGAGCGGGTGACACCTTTTTCGACGCTTGCCTCCAGGGCGCCAAAGCCGGGGTCGAGAGGCCGATCGTGCTCAGCCCTTCGGGCCTCCGCGCGTTCGTCCTCTCGACCCCGACGCGCCCTTTCGGCGCCGGCCGGTGCGCCGGGATGGTCAAAGCCTTTGAAGTCCACTGAGTACCTCCTCAAGGAGCGCGAGGTCGGGCCCGCGACCGGCGTCGTGCACCGGGATGGGGTCACGGGCTTCGACGCGGTCTGCCTCCAGCAGATCCGCCAGCAGCACCGCGAGAATGTTGAAGGGCAGTCCGAGGTGGGCGCCGAGTTCGGCCACCGACAGCGGCTCGCGGCAGCGCCGGAGGATCTCCTCGTGCTCGTGCTGCATGCCCGGTACGGGCGCGGCGCGGGAGACGATCAGGGTCGCCACGTCGAGGCTCGACGCCGAACCGCCCGGTCCGCTGCGCCCTCCGGTGAGGACGTAGTAACGCTCCAGTCCGGACGGGTCAATGGGCCGGCGGGGAGCACTCATCCAGAGTGCTCCTCCAGGCGCGCGGTGGTGCCGAGGAGTTCACCCATCCTGCGGGCCAGGTCCCGCATCTGGTGCCCGAGCAGGCCCTGGTCGAGGCCCTCCCGGGCCAGCACGCCGAGATACGTCTCCACACCCGCGCGGACCACGAAGAGATGACCGCCGTCGACCTCGATCATCGCCAGCCGCAACTGCCCCGCGTACTTGGGGAACTGCTCGGCGACCGGCTGGGCCAGCGCCTGAAGGCCGGCCACCACGGCCGCGAAGCGGTCCACGTCGTCGGGGTCCTCCGCACCGAAGGAGGTGATCGCCTTGCCGTCGCTGGAAGCCACGAGGGCGAAGCGGATCTCCGGGATGCTCTCCACCAGATCGCGGAGCGCCCAGCTCACGTCGGTTCCCTGTTGCGTCATGTGGACTTGTCGCTCTCTTCAGTGCTGTGCTCGGTGAACTCGCGGCCTGCGGACGCCGGTTCCTCCCCCGGGGCCTCCCGTCCGGCCGTGGCGAAGGCCGCCAGGCCGGTGAAGGAGGCGTCGGGCGGAACAGTGGAGACGGCCATCTCCCCGGTCCGCCCGGCCGGTTGGGCCCGAGCCGTCTCGCCACGCTTGCTACGGCGCCTGGGCAGCCCGCCGGGTGTGGTGTCCTCCGCCTCGACGGTCTCCGCCGGGGCCTCGGCGACGGCGGTGCCACGGCTCACCGCCGCGGTCGCGGCCGTCGCGGCGGCCTGGAACGAGGAGGTGCCGGTGACGGCCGCCGCGGGCAGCCGGCTGAAGTACTTGTGCGGGACCACGACGACCACCGAGGTGCCGAGCCAGGGCGAATCCGCGAAGGTGACGCGGATGCCGTAGCGGCGGGCGAGGGTGCCGACGACGCGCAGGCCGATGCTGGCGTCCTCGGAGACACCGCCGAGTCCGGGGCCCGCGCCGGTGCCGGCGAGGGCGTGTTCGGCCTCGCGCTTGGACTCCTCGCTCAGTCCCTTGCCGGAGTCCTGGATCTCGATACCGACGCCGTTGGGCACCTCCTTGCCGGAGACGATCACCGGCTCGGTGGGCGGCGAGTAGCGGGCCGCGTTGTCCAGGAGGTGGGCGAAGATCAGCGTGAGGTGGTCCACCAGTCCGCCGTCGACGCCGAGTTCGGGCAGCTGACGTACGTCGACCCGCTGGAAGTCCTTGATCCGGCCGATGCCACCGCGCACCACGCTGAGCAGGCGCTGCGGTTCCTGCCACTGCCGGCCGGGCCGGTCCGAGCCGCCGAGCACACCGACGCTCGCGGCGAGACAGTCGGCGGGGCCGATCTCCTGGTCCAGCTCCATCAGGCCGCGCGCGACGGCGGGCAACCGCCCGTGCTCGCCCTGTAGTTCGTGCAGTCGGCCGCGGAGTTTGCTGGTCAGTACGTGGATGCGGTTGCCGATGCTGATGACGGCCTGCTCGGCCGCGGTGGAGCGGTTGAACTCCGCCTCGACACCGATGAGCGAGATCCGCAGCACCTTGCGCAGTTCGGCCTGGAGTTCGGCGCTGACCTTCGCGCACTGGTTCGTGGCCGGCAGCAGGTCGTCGATGGCGTCACCCGCGCGCAACTGCGCGAACGCCTCGGGGAGTTGTTCGTCGGCGAGGCGGGCCACGGCGGAGAGCTGGTGGGCCAGCTGCTCCTGCCAGACCTCGGCCTGGTCGGCGAGCTGCGCCTCGTAGGACTTCGCCTGCTCGGTCAGCCGCTCCTCGTACGCCCGTGCCTGCTCGGCGAGTTGGGCCTCGTAGGCGCCCGAACTGTCGGCGAGGCGGGTCTCGTAGACACCGGAGTGCTCGGTCAGCTGCGCCTCCAGCGTGGCGCGCTCGGCGCTGAACTTCCGCTCCAGGCCCGCCACATGCTGCTGCCACTGCTGGGAGTGCTCGGCCTGCGAGGTGCGGAAACCGCTTTCGGAACGGCGCAGTTGAGCCTGGGTACGGACGAGCAGTCGTACGCACACGGCGCTGGCCACCGTGGCCGCCGCTCCGGCCGCGGTCGCGGCTATTCGCTCCGAGCTCATGAACGTGGCGGCAACGGTCCCACCTCCTAAGGCCAGCGGCATCAGCCACCAGCCGTACCAGGCGACAGGGGCCCGCGCCGCCGGTGGCGGAGTGGCGAGTTCCATCTGCATCCTTCGAAGCGACACGAACGAACAGGGGGTGTGCGAGGACAGACCGCACTCGTGAGGACGCACCACGAGCCGACTGGTGACGATCACGTCAACTCGCTGCGCCGCAGGGGAGCTTATCGGGTTTGAACCGTAAAAGATCAACCTCGCGGCGGTGCGGAAGTGAGGGTTCCGTCACTCTCCGAGAAGTCTGAACATGGGCATGTGTCCAGTTACAGTAGACACCTGTCCAAGAAGATGAGGAGTCGATCGATCATGGAAACGCTCGCGAACGTGCTGGTCGGACTGGTGGCCGCGCTGCATCTGTACATCCTGGTGCTGGAGATGTTCCTGTGGGAGAAGAAGCCCGGGCGCGGGCTGCACGGTTTCGACCCCGAGATGGCCAGAGCCACCGCACCGCTCGCCGCCAACCAGGGCCTGTACAACGGCTTCCTCGCCGCGGGTCTGATCTGGGGCCTGATCGCCGCCGACCCGACCGGCTTCCGCGCCCAGGTGTTCTTCCTGAGCTGTGTCGTGATCGCGGGCGTCTACGGCACGGTGACGGCGAACCGGCGCATCCTGTTCGCCCAGGCGCTGCCCGGCGCGCTGGCCCTGGCCGCCGTCCTGATCGCCCGGTGAGCCGCGCCGAGCCCGAGGACCGGCGGACCGCCCGCACCCGGGCACGGCTGCGCCAGGCCCTCCTCGACGAGTGCGCCGAACACCCCTTGGAGGAGGTCGGCGTCGCCGCCCTGGCGCGCCGGGCGGGGGTCGGCCGGGCCACGTTCTACGTCCACTACGACGGCCTGGAAGCGCTTGCGGTCGATGCCTGCGCGGACGTCGTGCGGGAGGCCGTGGAAGCGCTGCACGCATGGCGCGGCCGGCCCGACCCGGTGCACGCGCCGCCCGCGCTGCCGGAGTTCTTCGCCGGGCTCCTCCCCCACGCTGCGCTGTACCGCGCCCTGTTGAGCCCGGGCGGCGGCGGTCCGCTCGGCCGGGTCCTGCACCGGGACCTGCGCGCCTACAGCCTCCGTGAGCGCGAACTCGCGGGCGCGGCGGACGCCCCGCTGGTCGCCTCGGCGGTCGCCGGGACCTTCGGCGGGGTTCTCGCCGACTGGCTGCACGGGCTGTTGGAGGGCACGGCGGAGGAAATCGCCGACCAGGTCTGGCAGTTGCTGGTCGCCCTGCACATGAGCCGGTGACGGACGCTCACAGGCAGCGCATGCCGTCCTTGACCAAGGACCACGCCTCCACGCCGTCCGGCGTGCGGACGTAAGCCTTCGACGCGTCAGGCGTGAGCCACAACTGCCAGTCCTGGTACCGGTATCCGGTGTCGCGGGCGCTCGCGGGCATGCGGACATCGCCGTCGTAGGAGGCGGTGAGCATGCCGGGTTCGAGCACCCCGTCCGGATCGCGCGCGTACAGCCTGCCGTTCTTGCCCTCGCCGGTCTCCAGGAAGTGCGCCTTCTGCCAGTCGCAGTGCGCGGCCCCGGCCGAGCTGCTCACCACCGTGGTCGGCAGTCGATGTCCGTCCTTGTCGGTCCAGATCTCGTATCCGTGCGCCTTGGTGAAGCTCGCCGGGAGTTCGGCCGGGTCGCAGGAGGCGCTGGTCTCGGGGCCCCAACCCGGCCTGTTCTTCCCGTCCTTGGCAACGACGACGGCGACCTTCGTACGGCCGCCGACGTCGTAGGAGAACAGGACACGCCCGTCCACCTTGCGCTCGACGCGGTAGCCCGTGCGGGGCACGTCCGGCTGCTCGATGTCGAAGTACGCCCGCAGCCCGCCCTCGGGGTTCTTGCCTCCGTCGCCTTTGCTCCAGGTCTCGGCGTCGCCGCCCGCGTACATCTTGCCGTCGCACTCCAGTGCCCGGCCGGCGGCACCCGACTCGTCGGAGCCGGTGGCCGGTACGTACAGCGGTCCGGCATAGGGCGTGGCCGGCGGTGTGCCCGCGACCACGGTGTCCTTCCCGTCCTCCGTGCCGCATCCCACCACCGTCACGGCCACCAGTACGGCGACCCCCGCGAGCCCTCTGCGCATGCCCTGCCCCCTTGTGTCGTGTTCCTACGACGCACGGGCGGGCCGAAACGTTGGGGGTTCAGCGGGTTTCCTGGAAGGTACGCCGGTACGCCTGCGGGGAGACCCCGATCGCCGCGTGCAGATGCTGTCGCAGGGACGCGCCCGTCGCGAAGCCGACGCGGCCGGCGATCTGGTCGACGGACAGGTCGCTCGCCTCCAGGAGGTCGCGGGCGCGGGTGACCCGCTGCTGGATCAGCCAACGGCCGGGGCTGAGGCCCACCTCGTCGTTGAAGCGGCGGGCGAAGGTGCGCAGGCTCATGCCGGCGTGCCGGGCGAGGTCGGTCAGGGCGAGGGGCTCGTCGAGGCGGGTCAGGGCCCAGTCGCGGGTGGCGGCCGTGCTGGTGACCCCGCAGTCCGGCACCGGCTGCTGGATGTACTGGGCCTGGCCGCCGTCGCGGAACGGCGGGACGACGCAGCTGCGGGCGACCGTGTTGGCGAGTTCGCTGCCGTGGTCCGTGCGCACGATGTGCAGGCAGATGTCGACTCCGGAGGCCGCGCCGGCGGAGGTGAGGATCCGGCCGTCCTGGACGAAGAGCACGTCCGGGTCCAGGTCGACCTGCGGATACAGGGTTCGGAAGCGGTCCACGACCTGCCAGTGGGTGGTGGCGCGGCGGCCGTCGAGGAGACCGGCGGCGGCGAGCACGAAGGCGGCCGTGCAGATCGAGACGATGCGTGCGTCCGGGCGGATCCGGGCCAGGGCGGCGGCGATCTCGGCGGGCAGGCCCTCGGGGATGCGCGGGGTCGCCATGGAGGCGACCACGACGGTGTCCGCCGTTTCGAGGATCTCGGGGCCGTGCTCCACCGCGACCGAGAAGTCGGCGTTGGTGCGCACCGGACGGCCGTCGACCGTGCAGGTCAGCACCTCGTAGTGACCGTCGGCCGCGCCGAAGATACGGCTGGGGATGCCCAGCTCGAAGGGGTAGACGCCGTCGAGCGCCAGGACCACGACCCGTTCCACATGCTGCATGGCACGATTCTATCGAAGGTTGGCCATCGTGCCATTTCCTTGTGGTGCGGGACCCGGCAGGCTGACTGACCATGAGCACTGTGAACACCATGCGCGTCATCACCCAGCACACCCTCGGCGGTCCCGAGGTCCTCGAGGTCGCCGAGGTCGAGCGCCCCGCGCCGCGCGCCAACGAGATCCTGATCCGGGTCCGCGCCGCCGGGCTCAACCCCACCGACTGGAAGCACCGCGCCACCGGCGGCTTCCTGGGCGAGCCCCCCTTCGTCCTCGGCTGGGACGTCTCGCTCGTCGTCGAGGCCGCCGGCGTCGGTGTCGCCCGCTTCCAGCCCGGCGACGAGGTCTTCGGGATGCTGTCCTACCCGTGGGGCCACGGCTCGCACGCCGAGTACGTCACCGCCCCGGCCCGCGCCTTCGTCCGCAAGCCGGCCGAGATCGACCACGTCCAGGCGGGCGCACTGCCCCTGGTCTCGCTGACCGCGTGGCAGGCGCTGGTGGAGAACGCCCAAGTCCAGCCCGGGCAGCGGGTGTTGATCCACGCGGCGGCCGGCGGGGTCGGACACGTGGCCGTGCAGATCGCCAAGGCGCGCGGCGCCCACGTGATCGGCACGGCGAGCGCCGCCAAGCACGACTTCCTGCGCGAGCTCGGCGTCGACGAGGCGATCGACTACCGGGAGACCGACTTCAGCGAGGCCGTGAAGGACGTGGACGTCGTCCTGGACATGCTCGGCGGCGACACCGCGCTCAAGTCGCTGCGGGTGCTGCGCCCGGGCGGGATCGTGGTCTCCATCGTGCCGATGGGCAAGCCGGACTTCTACGAGGAGGCCGAGCGGCTCGGTGTACGGGCGGTCCGGATGCTCGTCGACGCCGACCGCGCCGACATGGAGTCGATCGCGGAGCTCGTCGAGGCGGGGAAGCTGCGCGCGACGATCGCCGGGACGTTCCCGCTGGCCGATGCCGCCGAGGCACACACGCTCGGCGCCACCGGCCGCACCGCGGGCAAGCTGGTGCTGACGGTCGACTGACCGACCAAACAGGTCAGAAGGTGAGCACGGGTTTGATGGCCTTGCCCGCGCTCATGTCCCGCACCGCCTGGTCGATGTCCGCGAACGGATAGGTACTGATCAGGCGGTGCAGCGGGAGCCGTCCCTCCTTCACCAGTTGCACGAGCGCGGGGATGAAGCTCTGCGTCTCGCTGTCGCCGAGGGTGAGGCCCACGATCCGCTTTCCGGGGATCAACCCGTTGACGTCCAGGGCGACTTCACTGCCGAACGGCGGCGCTCCTACGACGACCAGTGTGCCCCGGGCGGCGAGCGCGTCGGCGCCCTGGCGGAGGACGCCGACATTGCCGGTCGTCTCGACGATGCCGTCGGCTCCCTGGCCGTCGGTCAGTACCGCGAGGGTCTCGCCCAGGTCGGCCTCTCCCGCGTCGACGGTGTGGGTGGCCCCCAACTCCTTTGCCAGTGACAGCCGTTCGGCGACCCGGTCGACGGCGATGATCCGGGTGGCCGGGGTGAGCGCGGCGGCCATCACCGCGGACAGGCCCACGGCTCCGGCACCGAGCACCACGATCGAGTCGCCGAGTCGCGGCTTGAGGACGTTCCAGACGGCGCCGACTCCGGTCTGAACTCCGCAGCCCAGCGGGGCGATCGACTCCAGCGGCACGTCCGGGTCGACCTTGACCAGGCTGCGCTCGTCGACCAACGCCCGCTCGGCGAACGAGGACTGGCCGAAGAAGTGCCCGCCGAGGGACTCGCCGTCGCGGCTGATGGTGCTGCTGCCGTCGGCGCGCCGGCCGCCGATGAGGTTCAGCGGCAGCCAGGTCGCGCAGTAAGCGGGGTGTCCGCCCTGGCAGTTGCGGCAGTCGCCGCAGGACGTGAAGGACAGCACGACATGGTCGCCCGGCACGACACCGGTGACGGCCGAGCCGACCTCCTCGACGACACCGGCACCCTCGTGACCGAGAACTCCGGGGAGCGGAAAGGGCAGTCCGCCGCTCGCCACTCCGAGGTCGGTGTGGCACAGGCCCGTTGCGACGACCCGGACGAGCGCCTCGTGCGGGCCCGGCTCGGCCAGTTCGACCTCGGTGAGGGTGAACGGTGCGCCGCCCGACTCGACGACGGCCGCGCGCGTGGTGGTGGACATCGTACGAACTCCTTGGTGGACGTGATCAGTTGAGTTGACGGGCGTGGTCGGTCGAGTTGACGGGCGTGGTCAGTCGAGGGAGACGACGACGGACTTGGTCCGGGTGTAGGCGGCGAGTCCCTCGGGGCCGTACTCGCGGCCGAAGCCGGAGTCCTTGACGCCGCCGAAGGGGACGTTGGGGTCGAGCATCGCCCAGTCGTTGATCCAGACGATGCCCGCATGGAGCCGGTCGGCGATGCGGTGGGCGCGGCCGAGGTTGCCGGTCTGGATGCCCGAAGCCAGGCCGTAGGGCGTGGAGTTGGCGAGTTCGACGGCCTCGTCCTCGGTGTCGAAGGGCTGCACGGTGAGGACCGGGCCGAAGATCTCCTCCTGGATCACCCGCGAGTCGTTCGCGAGGTCGGCGATGACCGTGGGCTTGTAGTAGTAGCCGCCGTCCAGGTCGAGGCGTTCGCCGCCGCAGACGATGCGGGCGCCCTCCTTGCGGGCGAGGTCGACGTATTCCTCGACCTTCCGCAGGTGCTTCTCCCCCGCCATCGGCCCTACGACGGTCTCGGGCAGCCGGGGGTCGCCGAGCGGTACGCCGGGGACGGCGTCGGCGAGGATGTTGAGGAGGGTGCTGTAGACGGGGCGGGCCACCAGCAGGCGCGGGCCGCCCATGCAGAACTGGCCGGTGTTGAAGACGAAGCCCTTGATGACCGCGCCGACGGCCTTCTCCAGGTCGGCGTCCTCGAAGACGAGGTGGGCCGCGTTGCCGCCGAGTTCCATGGTCACGGGCGTGAGGTTCTCGCCGGCCACGCTCGCGGCGTGCCGGCCGACGGCGGTGGAGCCGGTGAAGGCGATCTTGTCGACGCCGGCGTGCCGCAGCAGGGCCTCGCCGGCGACCGGGCCCGCGCCGGTGACGACGTTGACGACGCCGTCCGGGACGCCGGCCCGCTGGAGCAGTCCGGCCATGTAGAGGGCGCTGAGCGGGGTCTCGTCGGCGGGCTTGTGGACCACGGTGTTGCCGGCCGCGAGGGCGGGGGCGAGTTTCGAACCGGCCAGGATCAGCGGGAAGTTGAAGGGGGTGATCGCGGCCACCACGCCGAGCGGCTCGCGCTTGGTGTAGGCGAGCGCGTTGAGCGGGGTGTCGCGGGTGGCGCCGTCCAGGGAGTAGGCGAGGGCGGCGTAGTGCTCGTAGTCGTTGGCCGCGTTGGTCACGTCGACGGCGTGGCACAGGGTGATGGGCTTGCCCACGTCCAGGCTCTCCAGCCGGGCCAGTTCGTCGGCGTTCTCGCGGATCAGTTCGGCGACGCGGTGCAGGATCCGGCCGCGTTCGCGGCCGCTCAGTCCGGACCAGTGGCCGTTGTCGAAGGCCTCGCGGGCGGCGCGGACGGCGGCGTCCACATCGGCGGGGCCGGCCTCCGCGACCGTGGTGACGACCCGGCCCCGGGACGGGTCGACCACCTCGGTGCGCGCTCCGTCGGCGGCCTCGCGCCAGCGGCCCCCGACGAACAGGCGGCCGGGTTCGATCTCGAAGGCGGTCATCGCCACTCCTCAGCATCGTTGCCAAGATTTCAACCAACAGGATTCCTGTTGGTTTCTCGTCTGGTCCGCAGTCTCATTACAGACAGGTTTCCTGTCAATGCTCTAGGGTGAATCCATGGCTGAATCCCTGGTTGGCGCCCACGCGACAAAGGCACCCCCGTCCCTGCTGTACATGATCAAGCAGGTGGAGCTGGTGGTCCGCTCGCGCCTGGACGAGCTGGTCAAGCCGTACGGGATCACCGCACTTCAGTACACCGCGCTCACGGTCCTGGAGCGACACGACGGCCTGTCCGCGGCGCAGCTGGCCCGCGACTCCTTCGTCACCGCGCAGTCCATCGCCGACCTCGTGCGCTCCCTGGAGGGGCGCGGGCTGATCCGCCGGGAGCGCAATCCGCGCAATCGCCGCGAGCTGCTGATCCTGCTGACCGAGGAGGGGCGCGACCTGCTGGCGGGCTGCGCCGAGCCGGTGCGGGAGCTGGAGGAACGGATGGTCGCCCAGCTCACGGCACATCAGAGCGAGCAGTTCAGGCAGGCGCTGTCGAAGGCCTGGCACGCACTGTCGTGAGACCGGGCGTACGCCGGTTAGTGGCTGCCGCGCACATCACAGAAAGCTCTGGCTAGATTCGAAGACATATGTCAATCGAACATGCTCAAATTCACTCCATCGAGGGTAACTTGCAGGGCGGGGAGCGCTTCTACGCTCAACCCCGCTTCACCGAGGGCCGGTT
>Ga0307510_10011533_pt1 | contig 10491 bp, 8 predicted proteins | sample 12_EM_MG_FD_207224 | JGI IMG/M metagenome (GOLD analysis project Ga0307510, IMG submission 207224) | Populus trichocarpa ectomycorrhiza microbial communities from riparian zone in the Pacific Northwest, United States - 12_EM | ecosystem: Host-associated > Plants > Roots > Unclassified | place...
GCGGCCAAGCTGTAGCGATGTAGAATGCGCGTCCGCCGCCACCCCCTCGTAGGAGTTTTCATGAAAATCTCTGTGCCCGCCTTAACAGTAGACATATTCATTCACACGCTCGGCAGTCTGTCCGCCATTCTCGACAAGGGCACAGCGCTCGCGGCACAGAAGAAATTCGATTCTTCAATTCTGGTCACATCGCGGCTCGCTCCGGACATGCTGCCGCTGTCAAAGCAGGTGCAGATTGCGTGTGATACCGCAAAGAAGGGGGCTGCGCGCCTCGCGGGTGTCGATGCCCCGTCGTTCGATGACAATGAGAAAACGATTGAAGAGCTGCGCACCCGCATCGCGCGGACCATCGACTATCTGAAAACGCTTCCCGCCAGCGCATTCGAGGGGGCGGAAGAGCGCGACATCAAGGTCCCCGCCGGCGATCGCACGCTCGAGTTCAAGGGCCTGTCCTATCTGCAACGTTGGATTCTGCCCAACCTGTTCTTCCACGTGACCACCGCATATAACATCTTGCGACATAACGGCGTGGAGATCGGGAAACGCGATTACCTCGGAAGCGTGTAACGGACGCGCAAAGTCAATAGGACTCGAGTCTGACGCCGCGCAATGTTAAGTTGCGCGGCGTCCGAGTTGAATATGACAAACCATCTGTACTGACTGCAAAAAGTAACAACAATCGTCCGAAAGAACGCGAGCGGTGTCACGGCGCCGCAGCAGGACTCCTGAGATTCTGCAGTGGAAGCGTTGGTGAATTACTTGCCCACGCTGTGCGCTTTGGATGGGGAAGTCCTTGCAGCCACAGAAAGCTACTGCCGTGCGTCAGCCTGCCAATACACCCGCCGCGGCCGGTCCTGCCGCCGTTCCGGCCTCGAATGAGCCGGTCACCGCCGAGTCGTTGGGATGGCAGTTGCGTGCAGCGCTGCCGCCGCTGCGACTGCACTCGGTTTCGCTCTGGGATGAGCAAGCCAATACGCTTTGGTTGAGTGAAGGTGCTCTCGGTCCCGATGAGCACAATGTTGTTATCGAAGCGATTGAAGCGCTCGGCAACGACACATCCCAGAATTGCTATGAGACCGGCATCGAAGATGGCCCCGTCGCCATTTTCCTGCCGGTACGGTCACCCGTCGGCGGCCTCGTCGGCCTCGCGATGATTCTCGCGGATATCAAGTCAGTTAACGACGGTGTTCTGGATAAGTTGGCATCTGCGCAGATACGCGCAATCATGCAGAAAGTGGCCGTGCTTTTGCGCCCGGCACAGCCGCGTGTGTCGCAGGCGGAATCACTGAAGGTTCTGGAGCTGGCGCCGGAAGTTAGCGAAGAACCAGCGCCTGTGAAGGCTGTGGCACCGATACCTGCCAAAGCTGCAGCATCGACGCCGGCGAAGCCTGCGGTACCTCCGAAACTCGCCGCTGCGGCACCGTCGCGTGCAGCGCCGCCCGTACTCTCGCCTCAAGCTGTCGACGACATTCTGGAGTTCGAGTTGACTCCGGATGTGCCGGTCGCATCGGCCCCTTCGCAAACGCAGCGGTTGCGCGCGTTGACCCCGGTCAACGGCGGCGAACTGAACATGGATCTGCCGATAGCGAAACCTGCCGCCGCGAAGATTGCACCACCGGTTCCCCCGAAGCTGGCGGCCGCTGCGTCAGTCTCAACAATTGATTTCACGCATACGCCGGACGTTGTACCAACTGCATCGCCGGCCCCCGCGCCCATCGCCGCTGCTTCGCCTCGGCCGGCCGCGCCCGTTGCTTCCGCCGTGCCATCGATCGCCCGCACAAATACACCAGCGCATACACCGTCGCTGGCCGAGGCGTTTGACCTCCACCTCCCAGAGCTGGATGCGCCAGCGTCCAACGCGCCCTTCATTCCTGTCGCCGACAACGTCGCGCAGTTTCCGTCCGCAGCGGCGGCGACACCGGTTACTGTTCCCGCGGCGGCTACTGCACCAACTCCGCCAGCCACCGCGCCCAGTGCTACGAACCCGAGTTCAACGACGACCTCGCGGACGTTGACTGGCACTGCAAAGACACTCAGTTCTACCGAAACGTCAAAGGCTCTGAGCGCTACGAGCACCTCAAAGGTGATCGCGCTGCCGGAAGGCGTTAACGTCATCCTCGAGGTCCTGCCTTACAGCAAGCTGCGAACCGGTGGACGCACACGACGCTTTGAAGTGCTCCCGCGATCAACGCAGCCGAGCCGCGTTCCGCCCGGATTCGACAAGATTGCTCTTCAGCAGTTACTTGCCTGGATGGGGTCCAACCGTGCGGCGTGGAGCCTGGAACCTACGAGCTTCACGATCAATCTATCCATCGCCACACTCGAAGACGATCGGTTCCCGCAGTTTGTGGCGTCCAACCTGAAAGCGAACGGCATTGCACCCGACAACATCGGGTTCGAAATCGCCGAGCCGCTGTGTGTTCAACGGCGCGCGCAGGTCGAACGCTTCATTACTCTGTGCGACAAGCTCGGCTGCTTCGTCGTAATCGACGACTTCTCACTGGATTCGTCCATCACCGGTCTGTTGCGCTCGCGTGCGCTGCGGTTGGTGAAGATTGACCCGAAGCTGACATCGGTCGCTTTGAAGGACAAGCTGGCGCAGGCGATGGTGGTTGCGATTGCGCAGGCCGTAAAGGTGCTAGGGATTCATTGCTCCGCCAAGCGTGTTGATACGCAGGCGTCGTTGCAGTGGTTGACTGCTATCGGCGCCGATTTCGCGCAGGGTGCTGCATTGGCGCAGTTGCAAGCGCTGGAGTCGGTCGGGAGTCAGCCTGCGCCGAGTCCGCCTGCAAGCTAGGTTGGTCGACGCCTAATGCTTCGGGTGAGCCACCCGCCGCGGAGACGGTGAGTTATCCGCCGGGGTCGGCTCGTTGGGCCCGGTCGCGCGTTGATCACCGCTAGGTTCTGACGCACGATCACCACTCGGCTCGGTCGCGCGGTCACCGCTTGGCGCGGTGGCTCGATCTCCAGCCGGGCTCGACGAATCCACCTCCTGCCGCGCGTTGGTCGAGGAAGGATTCATTGCCTCGAATTCCTCCTTACTCAAATACCCGTCCTTATCCTTGTCAGCCATGGTGAACGCTGCGGCCACGCGAGGATTGTTCGCGGCTTCCAGCGCGGAGATACGCCCGTCCTTGTCCTCGTCCAATTTCCGAAACGCAGCAGCGGACGTATCCATCGCAGCTAAGCGCATCTTCGTCCCCGGGTCGGGCTGCGTCGCGGACTCAACAGGCTTATCCACCGAGGTCTGAACCAGCTTGGTCTGCGTCTCCGCCGTCTGGGCGGCTACGATCCCGCCGGTCGAAATCAAGGCAGCAGCGCTAATGCCTAGGAATAGCTTTCTCATGTCACTTACCCTCGAAATCCCTGGAACAGCAACCCGGCGACGCAAGCAATGTTCCGACCTCTTATTTTTCCTTTCAGATCAACAGATTGCCTGAATATGGTTGGCCTGGGAGCCGCTCCTGGCTGCGACGAGGCGAGTGCCCGGCGCGTTGTCCGCGGCCACATTCGGCAAACGGATGGCCTAAGCTCCCGAGACCACCACCTGCAGCGACGGCCTGCATGCTGACGCTCGAATTACTGCGGACAAAACGCAATCTACTGTTCTGGACTCTGCACGCGGCCGGCTGGGCTGCGTATGCGGTTACGCAGTATTTCGGAGCGCTCTTATATGAGAAGCCGGCCAGTTACGGTCAGGTGATCCTGATCGCGGCCGTAGCTGGCTTCGTGCTGTCGATTCCAATGCGATCGGTTTATCGGCGGCTGTGGGGACGATCGCCGCGCGTGGTCATCGTCGGAGTCCTACTGACGTGCTACTCCACCGCCTTGGCGCTCCGGTCTGTCATCAATCTCGCATACAAAGTGATCGTCGAACCGGACTGGCAGTTCAAGACGCTGTTTGAAGTGTTCGGCGGTGCGTTGTCCAGCACGTACCTGCTGCTGTGTTGGACGGCATTTTATTTCAGCTTTAAGAATTACGAGGCACAGCAGATGCAGCAGGCGGACGCATTGAAGGCAACGGCTCTCGCTCAGGAAGCCCAGCTCAAAATGTTGCGCTATCAGTTGAACCCCCATTTCCTCTTCAATACGCTCAATGCAATCTCGACGCTGATCCTCGACAATCAGAACCGCACAGCCAATAACGCAGTCACCCGGCTGTCGGAGTTCCTGCGCTACACGCTGGACCAGGATCCGGTGAAGAAAGTGACGCTTCGTCAGGAGATTGAAGCGTTGGACCTGTACCTTGGCACCGAACGGCTGCGCTTCGGGGAACGGTTGCGATTGGAATACGCTATCGACGGTCCAGCGCTGGATGCGTTGGTACCCAGTCTATTGCTGCAGCCTTTGTTGGAGAACGCCCTGAAATACGCGGTGTCATCGCGCGAGCAGGGAGGCTCGATTCGCATCGAAGGACGCATAAGAGGTGCGATGCTCGAAGTGAGCGTAATTGATGACGGACCTGGATTGCGTGATGGTGCTCCAACGAACGAGCGCCGGGGCGTAGGTCTCAGAAATACGCGCGAGCGTCTGGCGGTGCTTTACGGCGAACACCATCGATTTGCCGTACTCAACAGCCATCCGGGATTGCGGGTAGACATGGCGTTGCCGCTTGAATTAGCTCCTGCGACGAGCACACATTCAGAAGCACCAGCCATATCCGAGGTAGCGCGGGCGTGAAAATCTCGACGATCATCGTGGACGACGAGGCGCTGTCGAGGCGTGGCATTGAGATCCGGTTGAAGGACGCGGCCGATTTTGAGGTCGTGGCGCAATGCTCCAATGGCCGTGAAGCGCTCGAGGCAGTGACCCTGCACAAGCCCGACGTTTTGTTTCTCGACATTCAGATGCCGAACATGTCGGGATTCGAGGTGCTGGCGCAGTTGCCACAGGAGAGTCTGCCGGTCGTTGTGTTTGTCACGGCTTATGACCAATACGCCATTCGCGCCTTCGAGGCACGCGCGGTCGACTACCTGCTGAAACCCGTCGACGACACACGGTTTAATACCGCGCTGGAGCGGGTTCGCCATCAGGTGCAGTCGAAGAACGCGACGAATCAGCGTGATCGACTCGTTGAAATCATCGCCGAAATCACCGGTTCCGGTGAGCTTGCGCTCGAAGAGCTGCTAACTCACGGTTCCAAGGCAACGGAGCCGCGTCGTCCTGAGATTCTCCCAATCCGCCAGGGCCGTGAGACCGTGCGCGTCACCGTCGCATCGATCGAGTGGATCGACGCCGCAGGCGACTACATGTGCATTCATGCTGGGGGAAACACTCATATCCTCCGTGGAACAATGAAGGAGCTCGAAGAGGTTCTCGATCCAAAGCTGTTCCAACGGGTGCATCGCTCGACGATTGTGAATCTCAGCCTGGTGAAGAGTCTTCGCGCGCATATGAACGGCGAATACTTCCTGACGCTCCAGGGTGGGCACGAATTGAAGCTGTCTCGCACCTATCGAGACAAGGTCGAGTATTTCCTCAAGGGAGCACGGGCGTAGTCCAATTGGCGCGGCAGCGGCCCTAAGCCGTGCGCCGGAACGTACCTGTGGAGAACAAAATCTGGTCGGAATCGACCACGCTGATGCAGTTCCGGCCGGAACGCTTCGCGCTGTAGAGCGCTTCATCCGCGACTTGCACGGCACCATCTGGGCTCCGCCCGATCCTGGGCGCGACGATGGCTACACCGATGCTTGCGGTCACATACGCCGCGGTCGCGGAATCCTCGTGCATGATGTTCAAGTCGTGGATGGCCTGACGTAGTTGCTCCGCCATCTCCCGAACGTTGTCGGCACTCATATCGAACAGCGCCAGAACGAACTCTTCGCCACCGTAGCGTGCGGCGATGTCCAATGGTCGGCGCGCAAAAGCTTGCACCACCTGCGCGACTCGTCTCAGCGTCTGATCGCCTGCCTGATGACCGTATCGATCGTTATAGGGTTTGAAGTGATCGACGTCGATCAGCAGAAGCGCCAGAGAGCGACGGTCCCGAAGCGCCTGCTGCCACATGCGTGGAAAGTAATCGTCAAACGCACCGCGATTCTTCAGCCCAGTAAGGCCATCGCGCGCAACCAACTCGCCCATCAGCCCGCGCTCAAGGAACGAGGTACGCAACTGCCGTTCGACGCCTCTGTACACGAACGCGCCCACTGCACCCGTAATCGTCAGCACAACTACGTAGTAGATGAGGGACGCAGCATCTTGGCCGGTGTACGCGAGCGTCGCGCCGCAAGCGATGATCATCGCGGCGGTTGCGAACAGTGCTTCCCGAAACAACTGGCCGCCGAGGAAGAACAGCGCAATGCTGTACGTCGTCAGAAAGTAGAAGGGATCCGGATGTCCCCCTACCGAGCGGCCCGCGACACCGACCGCCGACGCAATCGCGAATAGGGGCACCACTATCCGCGCTAACGGCAGGTAGATGCGCTCGTAGTAGCTGCTCCACGAAGCCCACACAAGGAAGAGACACGCCGGCACGACGACGCCCAACCAACCGAAGAGGACTTCGTTGATCGGAACGCCGTCGATGACAACGAGGTGTACGGCCTCCGCGATTGCGAGAGCGCAGATCGCGAGCTGAAAGAAGCGCACACGCGCGCGAACTCGCTCCAGGTGGAAAGCCTGGAACTCGCTTTCAAGTTCGGGCGAGAAGCGCAGACCCGGAAAGTCCCGTCGCAGCTCGCTGGAATAGGGTGAGTCTGGAAGGTGTTCCAGATCTGGAGCTGCGTGCATCTGCATCGGAGAAGAAATTTATCTCACCACAATGAAGGAGAATGTGACGCAGGTCCGAGGCTATTTCAACCGGGCGTCGCCACGCTGCGCCTACCAAGTGTAACGAACTCTGTAGCGGACGAAAGTCTCGCCGTCCTTCGGAACTTCCACGGGAAAAGTGATGGTGCGTGAATCTTCTTTTATGAATTCATGCGTCTTCGTCAAAATCTTCCAGTTGGTCCAGCGGAATAAATTTTCTTTGACGACCACTTTCACGGGCTGATCCTTGTGATTTCGCAGCCGGACTTCGATCTGTTCTTCCATCCATTTCGCTTTGGTGTCCACGGTAAAGTCAGTCTGCTTGCGTTCACCCACGACATCGAACGCTGATCCCAGCTTCACGCGCACCTGTTCATCCTTCGGTGTGTGATCGATGCGATCCTCACCGATGAATTCCAGGCTGCCGTCGGCAGCGTCGAGTTTCGACACTCTGATGCGACCGGCCGGTAATGGAACACCGAGGCCGTATTGCTTGTCGTTACGAAACTCCAGGTAGACATCCACCTTTTTATTGGAACTGCCCTGGAAATTTCGATCGGTCATTGGGCTCGGATACAGAAAGGTGTCCGGCGCACCGTTGTAGAGCAGGATCTTCTTCGCGGGAATCTGGCGTGCCTGATCAAAGAGCTCGATCTGCTTGGTCGAGTTGTTGGTCAGTGTCGTGGGGCGCTGCAGGGTGTACAGGTGAAATTCGAAGAAGGATTGCTCCTTGAATCCCGGGACCGGAGCGGCTGCATCCGCGGCTTCCAGTGCACGCTTGAACATCACAGTGGGTGGGGGCGGTGCAGTCGCGCGGTGCACGTCACCTGCGATGAGTTTCAGGTGCGCATTAGGGTAGGCAGTGCCCGACTGATTGATAACGCTAACCCACGCCGAGAGATCGAGAACGCCGCTGTTCGCGTCCTTACCCTCGTTGAAGATGAGGTTGTAGTCAGCCCACCAGGTCACCCCGCCTGTCTGATACGTAACTCTGCTGCGCTGAGTCCCCGCCGACGGCGACGCGACGTCCCATACCAGGGTCGGACGCGTATCGAGACCGCCTGGCACTTCAGGAAATCGAACCGATGAATAGTCGCGCAGCGATTGAATCGTTCCGTCGCTCGTTCGCAGCAGCAACCCATCGGTGGACGACAGAAGCGTTCCGCTCACCGTCTCCAACCGATCTCCGATGTGACGCTCGACGGTGATCTGACGGTCGATGTACTTCAGAAGGAGTTTGTCGGTGCTCACCAGGTCGAACTGATAGCTCTGTTCGAGAACGCGTGTCCGCGGCTCGGACAAAGACGTAAAGGTGACCGTTGTTGGATCGATGAGAGCAGCCACGTCGGCAAATTTCAGAATAGAGCGTCCGCTGGCGACCTTTACGTCGCGCTCCTGTCGAACCATCGCGTAGCCCGGGACGCTCGACGCATTAGGTACTCCGCCGCCAGGAACCGGCCGATAGAGATCCGGGGAGATCGCGCCCGGCTCCGCAGAGCTGTAAATCGTAATCGCGGTGTCTTCGCTGGCTGCGTTCGCTGCCATGATCGGGACGAAGCCCAGCGCAGCGGCAACAACATTGCGAATAGACAGTTTTCCAATGGCCATAACCAACTCCAGTGAATGCCTGCCCAAATAGAAACGTCAGTGCCGGACGATTCGGGTTAACGGTCCGGCACCGTGTGCGACCTCAACGGCCAGCAAAAAGCTCGACGTTACTTCACTTTTCTGAAGGACGAATGTGAACGGGAACGGCACTGAGAGTGTGATGCGCGTCACATTGCGGGGTCTGCCCCGCCGATCTGTGAGCCATCGCCTAGGTACCACGGCCATGGCATTGCAGGATACGTTCAGGATTGACCGCTCGATTTTGGCTCGAACACTATGGAAGCAGCTTCACGTTCTGACTTTGAGCCCCTGGCCGACCTTCCGGTCGAGGAACCCATTGGAATGGGGTTGCCATCGGGCCGCGCCTCATCTTCTATGTCAGCTCCCGCAGCGTCCGCTGTGAAGGGGGGCAAAATGGATCCAGATGAGGATCTGCTTTCGCACGGCGCACTGCTTGATTTAGGCATTGATGGCCCTGCCGTTTCGACCGCGTCTCCTGAGCCGGAGGCCCGTCCGGACTCCGCGTTGGTCCCTACGCTTTCTTCTGCGCCCGAATCTGGCGAGCTGCTGGATCCGGAGGTCTTGCTAGGTGCTTCTGCGCCTGGCGCACCAGCGCGGCTGGATGGGACGAATGGAGTGGGGGCCGCAGCCGCTTCGCCCAGTGCCGCCACGGCGTCACTTGGGACCGCAAATGCTTCACCCGCCGCCGCGAAGACATCAGGCGGGCCCGCTACACCTTCGACGCCACCCGCTGCATCGAACCTACCGGGGGCCACGACAGCTTCCGCCGCCAGCAGCGCTGCTCGCACCGCCGCAGCGGCGAAGATTCGTGCCGCGGCTGCGGCCACAGCAGTTCGCAAGGCGGGGGCTACCAAATCCGGCACCCCCGCATTGGCTGTAACACCGGGCCAGGCCCCGATCAGCGGCAGCACCGCTGCCAGCCGGGCCGGCGCAACATTGGCGGGAGCCTCCAAGCCCATTGCCGTCCCGACGAGCAGCCCGTCCGCATCAGCGGCTAAAGCTCCGTCCGCCCCGACTTCCTCTGCCGCGCGCAGCGCTACACCAGGTGAGACAGCGACCACCGGAACCAAAAAGGTAATTCGTCCAGCGGATGCCTCAACCTCCACTGTCGCGGCCCCGCCGTCAGCTAACAATTCGCCGTCCGACTTCGCTCTAACGCCCCAGGATGGTGCACCGACGGTTGCTTCGTCTGAGACCTCGGGTAAACACGTAGCGCCGACCGGACTTCCCAGCGCACCTACAGACTCACCGTTCCAGGCAGCATTGCCGGATCTGCCCGTCGAACTCATGGATGATCCGCTGGCGGTTGCCGCCCCGCCGCCGGGAATGGTTGTTCCGACATTCGCGCTACAGCCGTCAGGATCGACGAGCCCGCCACCCGGGACGCCGAGCACCGCGAGCGGCTCAGCGGCAACACCGTCGGGATCGACGCCGTCGGCCGCCCCATCGGCAACACCGCCCACCGCAACCGAATCCGTTATTCCTCCGCTGCTCAGCGCGGCGGCAATCAGCACACCGCCGGGTGTATCCGCAGCTCCCGGCATGCCTGTAACACCTCCGGTTGCTCCGGTGTCGCCAGCCGCCACAGCAACAACGACGGCTTCTGCGGCAGCGGCGGCTGCCGCAGCCAACCCGGCAATGGACCGTGACTTCATTGCCCGCAACCAGATCGTTGAACGGTACCTTTCCGGCCGCTTGCCTCTGAAAGGCGCCACCGATTTCGAGCGCTTCTGCAAAGATAATCCGAAGGTGCTCGACGAGTTAGGGTTACCCGAGCGGGTCAACGCAGGCCTGCGCCTGCTCGAAGCGAGCGGCAAGCCCGAGCCCTGGCAGGACAAGTCGTCGCAGCGCTTCTGGACCCGACCGCAGTTTGTGCTGGGCCTCGTGGGCGCAGTGGTGTTGTTGAGCGCCGGCCTCGCCTTCATGGCGAGCGCGGTTTCCAGCAAGGAACAGAAGATTGCCAAGCTCGAGAAACAGACCTCCGAGCGGCCTCTCAATCCGGCGACCAGCACGCGCGTGATTCGCCTGGTTCCCAGCCACGAAGCGGCTTCCAACACGCCGGCCGTGGTGATCGGCGGCGAACCGACGGAACTGGTTGATTTCAAGATCGACGAG
>Ga0307510_10011534_pt1 | contig 10491 bp, 20 predicted proteins | sample 12_EM_MG_FD_207224 | JGI IMG/M metagenome (GOLD analysis project Ga0307510, IMG submission 207224) | Populus trichocarpa ectomycorrhiza microbial communities from riparian zone in the Pacific Northwest, United States - 12_EM | ecosystem: Host-associated > Plants > Roots > Unclassified | place...
GGCAGCTGCCAAGATTTGCGAAATGGCCGCAGGTACGCTCCCTAGAATGCACACAAGCACCGTTCAGGTTGATAAGTGATCGACCTTTTTCTTTTCTTGACGTAGAAAACCACGATAGGAAGGAGCCAAAGGACATCGAGTCCGTGCTTCGGTTCCTCAAGGAGACTGTTCCCAGGGAAGCACAAAATGCACAGCAAGCATTGGAACGATTTGACGAAGCCCTCTTTATCATGGGGCTGGAAGAACAGATGATAAAGACAGGTCGACGAGTGACACTAAGCGGCCCTAATTCGGCGATCATAGCTGAAGAATGGAATAAGGCAGCCAAGCGGTACCAATCGATGTTGCCCGTTGATGAAAATCCAGTTGGTTGACTAGAAAATAATCTTGTATTCACAGTTGTACAAAGTATTCCATGCCTTCATTTTTGTACCTAGTTTCAGACATTTGTAAAACTCCGGTAGCTGGACGTTTACTTCGCTTTTGATCATATTCTTGATTAGCTCCTCAGTCGGTACTTCATTTGCTTAGTTTAGACCCTCAATCAAACTGAGTTCTCATAGTTGCCATTACTACAGGTGGCATATCTATCCTTTTGTCTTCCGCCGCCGGGGCCGCAACATCATGGACCAACAACGAGTGAGGTTCCTGTTATACAGCTTACTTTTGGAGAAGGTCGCGGTGAACAACAAGGGCTGTCAAAGTGTGCTCCTCGGGAATCTAGGCATGACAGTTGTCCCAGTTGCGGGCAATGAGGCCTTAATGAGGGGGGGCATCGCAGAACGTGAAGATCCTCGCTTTGCCGCATCTTTCCAAATCACTATTGTAAGGTAGACACCGGGTCTACGTGCGAGTTCGGGGTTTGTCCCAGATGTGAGAGAGAGGTGGCTCCGCGTGAGCCGCTTGATAGTGCTGCTGGTACTAAGAGAGACGAGACAGGGAAAAGGGGAAATGCGACGCAAACGGTGGCAGGGCTGAGGCACTACTCGCCTCCCCCGGGCTCTCTGTGCTGCGCGAGGGTTTATATAGTCGGTTTTCTAGCTATTTACAATCTACAGTCGAACTTCTCCTAACCCATACTCCTGAAAGCCGATACCCCCTCTAACCCCATACAAATTTCAAGTTACCAACCTGGTATGCTGGGAAACTGCATTGATAATACACCCCCCATACTCCATACTCCATACTCCATACAGTGGTAAAGACAAGCGAGGGGTCCAGAGTCGGGATAGAACGAAGACGTAACGGAACGAAGGGAACGGATTTGGATGCGCGCCTACATGCGAGGGCCCAGTCTATTCCAATCTTTAATTGAAGAACATGGCGGCGCTGAGCGTGCGTGCAACGGTGGCCCGCGCAAGCCGTATTGATCATCGCCGGGGATTTGAGAACCCTTGAGAACCCAGAACCCAGGAATCGCGGGTATTTCACAGCGGGCAGCGATTTTCAAGCCTTTCACATTTTCCCATCGGTGATTGGGGTCCTGCGACGCAACCGGATCACGAAGAAGCCTATGATCCTTCCAAGTGGGGAGCAGCTTGCAAAATGTGCACCTCCTATTCCCTTATTATCTTGCCTCATGGGATCGGTTCTGATAGAACTTGCTCACTAAACCACATAAAACCGTGCGGCGCTTGGCTTCTTGGTTCTCCACCTCCCCATTGCCTCGCCCATCATCCCTTCCTCCTCCCCAACCCGTTCTACTCTAAATGTCGGACAGACAGCCGCCTCCGTAAGCATTTATCTCGAAATTTTGGTGTTCACGAGTCTCAAAAGCCACTGGCTAAGGCATGAACAAAAGGTGACATTCGGCCGCCTCCCCGACTGGATGATACCTTCCCTGGGTGTTGTAAGTAGATATGGCGTCTACGTGTTGAGTTCGAGGATAATCCCCAGGTGTGAGATGAAAGGGTGAGAGAGGGCCGCGATCCCGGAGGACCGAGAACGCGTGAGGGAAATCGTAACGAGCGTGAGCAGGAGGCAGAGGGAAGGGGGAAAAGTGGGCCTATATTTGCATGGTGCTCCTTGGGTACTTCTTGCTCCCGGTGCTGCACGCAGATTATATAGTTTTGTAGCTACTTACATTCTAGGCTACGACGTGTACTTAACAACAAGAAAAATGCTGACAGGTGAGAATGGAGAGGGCAGCAACGCGTGCGCGCTGCCCTGTGGCGTCGGAGGTGTCGGGCGAGGTGTGTCGGAGGTGTCGGCGATGAAGGAAATAGGCATTCCGAGCCTAGCGCAGACGCGTACCTTACAGTGTTCAAGACGATCAGCTGTACCCAGACGCCTCGTATGTCGGCCGCGTTCTCAGAGCGGCACGTGATATCCGACTACGCAAAGAGACCTTCAACGGCTGGGCAACTCATTTGGACAAGTGTGTACTGCGACGCTTTTTTGTCTTTCCCGTTTTCTTCCTCCGAACCTCTGAAACGATGGGCCTAAATTTTCAGAGTCAGAGCCGAGAAGCCGGACGAGCGAGAGAGGGACGTTCGCCAATATCTTGGTTGGTTGACAGAATCCGCAGCGCAGTGTTCGGAGGCCACCGACAAGATCCTTAGCTTCCACGCCCAATTTGCGTGTCTGATGGCGTGGCAGATCGACGGTGCGTCCCAGTCGTGGCCGAAGGGGCTGGACTGCGGCACGGACATGAAGGAGCTCGCCAACGTTATCGCCACGGCCTCTCGTTCGCTTTCGCAGAACGTCGTAAAGATGAAGAGAGAGCTCGCCTCGTTCGTCTCCTACCTGGAGGAGATGCAAGTGATGAAGGAGCAGTCGATGGCGCATTGGATATTGGGCTGGTTGAAACTATTGTTCAATGCGCTCGCGGGCATCTTCGCGTTAGGGTCATTGATCGCCCCCTTCTTTGTCCCCGTCGCGCCGGGCGTGAATATGATTCTGCCTGCTGTGTCCGGCCTCTGTATAGCGGCTGCGAAACTCTGCGAAATAGCGGAAGGTACGTCCCTTGGAATGCCGGTTAGGACCAACGGGTGATCGACGTTTTCTGATGTAGAACGACGCAAGGTGAAAGAGCCTCAGAGTATCGAGTCCGTGCTATCATTCCTCAAGGAGACGATTCCAAAGGAAGCACAAGCAGCACGGCGGACACTAGCACAAATTGACGACGCGCTCGTTTTCGTGGGGCTGGAGGAACACATGACGACAGGTCGACTCCTGGCACCCTTCCGTCCCGACTCGGCAGCCATAGCCCAAGAATGGTGTGACGTAGCCAAACGCTACCGAGACATGCTGCTCGACGATGGGGATCAGGTTTAGTTGACAAGACGAATGATGCTCGTGTTCATAGTTGTACAAGTTCCTAGAGTATTCTCTGACTTCGTTCATGGCCCCAGTTTCAGACGCTCCCAAACTCCGCTAGCTGGAGTTCTACCCTATTTTCTACCACATTCTTGACCAGCTCCTCCTCTGTCGGTTTGCCTATATCAAATTGTCTCCTTTTCTCACAATCCCCGAAAGCCTTGAGGGAGCACATCCCGGCCGAACTCCGTTGTACGGAGAGTGCCATGATCATTGGTCACGGCCTCCAAGAATTTGGCGGGTTGAGCAGTAGAGAGCACAACTTGAAGAACAGATGGCGCGCTGATATAACAAAGTACAGTGGAAGATGCGAAGGAAGAAGCATGCAGTTTATTCTTGATTTAAAGAAAGTTGAGCAAGTCATGGCCGAAGATTGGCCTTGCTTTGTCACGCCTTGCCAAATCACCGCAATTTATCAAACCTGAATTTGGGCAGCGGGGCCCCAGCGGGTTTTGTTTTCACCCTCACCCTCCGAGTCCCGGTCCTTGCCCGCGTCAGGCTCTTTCAATTACTCACCACCTGGGCTTTCTCTCTTTTGGACTGCTGTCAGGAGAATCCTGGATCTTCGACGCGAAGTCCCTTGTCGCCGCTCTCAGGGTTTGTACTTGCGTTACTATCTGTGATGAGATGAAGACGAAGACAACGATTGCACGCCGTCACCTGGGCCACCGTAGTTCGAACAACGATGAGCAGTGACTTGAACCGCAACTTGGACTTCACACTGCCACTTGTAGAAAGTAATAGAACTAAATGGATATCTAATCGATCCGCTCGCGCGCGCTGTTTGCTACACCACTGCCACGCGGCGGAAAGAAAAAAGCTTGCGAGTACCGAGTACCGGTGGTAAGATTCATTTATGAAGTGACTCTTTTTGTCGCATTTTCTGTTGGGGTTTGGATCACCAAACTGACACAAGCGCACTCTGTCAGTGGGTTGGTCTGTCGTAATCAACAAGGTTGAAATGGGTAGCAGCAAGCAAGCGCAAGTGAAAGGAGCGTAAGTGAGAAGTAGCCTATGCAGATATGATACTCAGTTTGGCACGGAATGACCACAACTGTATATATTCACCTATGCAGATATGATACTGCATACTGTAAGTACTGGGTAGTGAACGCGAGAGTAATGTAACAAAGCTCACCTCAGTTTGGCACGGAATGACCACAACTGAGGGAGAAAGTAAAGGTAACTACGAAGGTATAAATGTCGGATCGTACGGTATGAAAGAAGGGTACTCGACGGATGCAAATATGGGGGTATGTACTAAAATTGACCGTTCATGCTGTCCATGTCATTTACTAGCGCATTTCGCGCTCTACTCTATGTGGTGTCCATGTGGCCCGACCGCCACTTCCGCAACATGGTCATAGCTCACCAAGAAAGGGCCAACCCCCACACTGTCGTTAACGTGCTTGTTAGAGGTGAGTGGGTGCGTGAAACGCGTGTGGTTATTGTGGCCTAGCAAGGTCACAAACTAACTCAGTATGCACGTGGATGGGGCATCAACTAAGGTGGCAACAATGTGGGATGCCGTGTATATGAATGAACAAGCGGGGCTCGTAACTGTAAGGTACTGAATACGAAAGGGGCAGTAAATGGATGCAAATATATGGAACGTATCATAACTGAGACTAGTGCGCCGTGCGCAGTCAGTTTGGTCTGTAATTAAAGGAATAGGCTCGAGGCCCCAAGGCCCTGAGTTCGAGGTATCCATGTAGCACCTTTGTAATGTACCCCACATAATCTAGGAAACTCTGTAATAATGTACCACTATGATTTCAAGTAACTTGTAGGCCTGCACAAGTTATAATTCCCCTCTCTTATTGTTGCCCCCCAGCATTATAATGTATGTAGTTTTCCATTCCACTGTACATCCCATTATAACTCCCCCTCTCCTGTCCAAGTCTGACCATCACGCCTCTCCCCTGGCATTATAATGTAGACTCACACACATTATAATACCACCTGTCTTGTTGCCCCCCCCCAGCATTATAACTTGCATGTTTCCCATTGCAATTCCAGCCCATTGTCATACCTCCCATTATAATGTGTTTCAATGCACACATTATAATTGCCCCCCTCTTGTCATTTCCCCTCCATTATAATGTGTGATTCCAGCCCTCTCCCGGAATTCCGGAGCCGGCAGGACGCGACAGCCTCCTGTGCGTGCCCCTCCCTCAGCAGCCGACGACGACGCGAATCCATCACCCCGTGCGTTGAGCTCGCTGTCACCGATAGCGGGTGCACTCACACCCGCTTCCCCCCACATTGTATACAGTACAGTATACACGTCATATCAATGTATTAATCAGTAGAATAAGGATACAGTAGTGAACAAGTACAATGCTCCCCAGATGAAGCCCACCGCCATCCCAAAGTGTCAAGGCAGTTGTCGCGCGACCCCTACTACGTTATCGTATGGCATTCCTGCAGTCCCGGAACCTCCGGCAGTGAAAAGTTGCTGTCCCATGGGCTGCGTCCGTCGCTGCGTGGTGCTTTGGTGGTGGTGGTCACAGTGGAAGTGGCGACGATGGTGATGGCGATAAGAGAAGCAGGGGGAACAGCGACGCGAGAGGTCGCATGGCCTGGGTGGGGCGATGCCATGACGGCGTGATGACGACAAAGCGAGGGGATGTGCACGCGGTCGACAATGCTGGCACCGGTGCAACCGTTGCACAGCTTGGGCTGCACTGCGGGCCGAATAGGGGCGCGAGCCTTGCCAGGCTCGTTAGAAAACTTGCCTGGGCCCTGGAGGACGAAGGGGGAGCGCGCACCTGTGTCCCCTGACCCTCTCGATCTTGATGACACGGTTTGTGAATGCCGGCACAGATGTGAGGGAGGCCGAACCTTCGAGTGTCGGTACGCACGAACGAGGGGGAGTGCTGCACTTTCCATGGCTGCGGGCACCGCCTGCGTCGAATCCGCTGGCGAGGCTGAGAAAGCCATCGCTGCGAAATCCGAGGCGTTGGAGCCCACGGCATATGGAAAGGCGGGGAGCAGGCGCGAAAGGGTGAGACCAGCGGTGGAGTCTGGACACTGCCGCAAGAGGGCGAGCACGCGCGCGATGGACCGGAAAGAAGACGACCAGGCGACCCTCTGAAGACCACAGAGGGAGCAACACGTCAGAACACGGAAAGAAAGTGAACGAGCAAAGGACACTCACCATCTGGAGGCCGCAGAAGGAGGGACACGTCGGGGCGCAGAAAGAAAGCGACTGGGTGAGGGGCACTCATGAGAGAGGGTCCACAGGGTGAGGGTCTCATCGTGTTTGTGGATGGGTGCGGACGGGCATGCGGTCTGTACGGTGGAGGCTATGGTACTGTGGAATTGCAAGAGTATTGCAATTGGTATTGATTGAAGTGAACGCCACTGGCTCGACAACTAAAGCACTAAACCCTTAAACCCCAACCCTAACCACGACCTCCGAACACAACTCGTGAGTGCGCATGAGCTGTCGCTTTCTTTCCATGTCATCTTGAGGAGGCCCTCACTCTGCGGTCCCACATCCATTCCACTCATCCGTTACTCCACTACCTACAACCACAATGGAAGCCCCCCTCAAGCAAGTTCTTGAATACCCCATGAGCGCCGACTTCATTGACGCTACAACCTCTGGTTTCACCTCGATTCCCTGGCTGGCCTCGATTATCCCGTACCAAAGCATTTGGCAGGCCCTCCCTCCCTCTGCCATCTCCAGAAGGTGAGTCCACCTCACCCCATCGCTTTCTTTCCATGCCCTGACGAGCCCCTCCCTCTGCGGTCCCCAGTTCGTGCCCTCGAGAGGTCGCCTTCATTCCGTGCCCTTTCCTCTGCGGTCTCCAGAGGGCGAGTGGCCCTTACCCGGTCGCTTCCTTTCCGTATCCGGATGTATCCCTTCCTCTGCGGTCTCCAGAGGTGAGTGTCCCTCACTTGGTCGCCTTTTTCCCGTGTCCTGACATATCCCTCTCGCTCGCCCTCTTGCGGCGATGTCTCAACTCCATGCCAGGCCCCGCCTTGCGGTGGTCTTTCGCGCCTGCCTGCCTTGCCATACGCCCTGGGTTCCAACGCCTCGGATTTCGCAGTGATGGCTTTCTCAGCCCCGCTAGCGGATTCGACGCAGGCGGTGCCCTCGGCCATGGCAAGTGCTGTGCTCAGGATCTCCGGCGCCCCCCCCGCTCGTGCATGCCGACACCCGAGGGTCCGACTTCCCTCGTGTCCATGTTGGCGTTCACGGCCATGACAGGCTGCCAGCAAGACCGAGAGGGTCAGGGAACACAGGTGCGTTGGCCACTGCTGACCGCGCTCCACTTCCTCCAGCCTTTTTAACGGGCCAACGAGGCTCGATTCTCCCCGTGCGCAGCCCAAGTGCGGGCGAACTATTCAGCGGATGCGCCGCTGCCAGCGTTATCGACAACGCATACCCTTGCTTTCTCGCCTCACACACCACAGTCGCATCGCCCCGCCTCAGCAATGTGACATCCCGCATCGCTGTCGCCGGTGCTACTGTTATCGCCATCACCATCGTCGCCATTGCCACCACCAAGGCGCCACGCAGCGACGGGCGCTGCCCACGGGACGGCGACATTCCGCTGCTGGGGGTTCCGGAGGCGCAGGAATGCCATGTGGTGCTGTGCGGAAGGGGTCGTGCGATGTCTGGCGTTGGCACTTTGGGATGGAGTGGGTGAGCTTCTTCTAGGCAGCATTGTACTCATTCGTTATTATATCCCTATTCTACTTATTAATGCAAGTGATATGATACATATGTTGCATATAAAATGAGGGAAAGCGGGCACGAGCACGCTCGCTGTCGGCGACGACAAGCTCAACGTGCAGGATAACAGATTCGCGTCGTCGGAGGCTGCCGAGGGAGGTGCACGCGCAGGAGGGCTGTCGCGTCTTGCCGGCTCCGGAACTCCGAGAGCCGAGAGAGGGCTTGAATCACACATTATAATGCTGAAATGACAAGAGAGGGGCAATTATAATGTGTGCAGTGAAACACATTGTAATAGGAGGTATGACAATGGGCTGGAATTGCAATGGGAAACATGCAAGTTATAATGCTGGGGGGGCAACAACAAGATAGGTGGTATTATAATGTGTGTGAGTCTACATTATAATGCCAGGGGAGAGGCAATGATGGTCGGACTTGGACAGGAGAGGGGGAGTTATAATGGGATGTACAGTGGGATCACAAACTACATACATTATAATGCTGGGGGGCAACAATAAGAGAGGGGAATTATAACTTGTGCAGGCCTACAAGTTACTTGAAATCATAGTGGTACATTATTACAGAGTTTCCTAGATTTTGTGGGGTACATTACAAAGGCACTACACCTACTGTTGCAAGTTCTGCTTCCGCAACACTCCCCCTCACTTTGCACGCAGTCCGAGGGATGCAGCAAAGTGTTTCACCTTGGCGGAAGGCAATGCCTTGGTGAGGACATCAGCCACCATGTCATCGGTGGGGCAGTAAATGAGTCGGATAGAACCCTTCTCAACGACCCAGCAGATCCAATGGTAGCGCACATCAATGTGCTTGGTCCGTGGATGGTACTGGTTGTCATGCGTGAGTGCGATGGCAGCCTGGTTATCGCAAAAGAGTGTGGTGGGGGAAGTGAGGTCACCAAAGACCTCGGAGACAAGGCTGCGAAGCCAGAGGGCTTCCTTGCCGCCGTGCGTTGCTGCAACGTACTCGCTCTTGGTGGTGGACAGAGAAACGATCTCCTGTCGCTTGGATGACCACGAGACAGCGCCCCCATCTATGAGGAACGCATAGCCAGAGATGGCACACCGGTCCTTGGCCATGCTGCCATCGGCATCTGCATAGCCCTCTAAGGGGCTACTCGCCTTGCCGTATGTGAGCCAAAGATCATGGGTGCCCGAGAGGTAGCGGAAGATCCGCTTAACTGCCTCCCAATGAGCAGGCCCAGGATTCGCTGCAAAGCGGGCTACCGTCGCAACTGCAAATGCGATATCAGGGCGCGTTGCCAATGCAGCCCAATTGAGGGCACCAACTGCCTCACGGTATGGGACATCGCACATCATCGCGCACTCCGCTGCACTTGCGGGTACTTGCTCTGAAGAAAGCCGGACTTGGTGGTCCATGGGGGTGGATAATGGTTTGAGATCAGCTAGATTATAGCGGTGAAGGATCGCATCGATGTACAAGCGCTGTGATAAATGAACAACCTGACCGGGGCGATCACGTTTGATCTCAATGCTGAGCATCCAGTGCAACTCTCCGAGATCAGTGACTTTGAAGTGCTCACGGAGGCCTGCCTTGAGTTCCTCAATCAGGCGGAGGGTGGTGGCAACGATTGAGCAATCGTCCACATGAACTACCACAATGGTGAGCTTGCCTTTGACAACAACAACTCTGTAATAGACTGCTTGGTCCACAGCACACTGCTTGAATCCAAGCTTGATGAAAACACTTGTAAGCTTCTGGTACCACCGGCGGCCAGATTGCTTAAGCCCATAAAGGGTCTTGATAAGGCGCAGAACGCGTGTGCCGGCGTTGGGAACCTTGTAGCCTGGAGGGTGGTGCATATAAAGGACCTCATTTGCGTTGAGTTCCCCGTTGAGATAGGCACCCTTGATGTCAATCTGGTGCATCTCCATGCTGAGGCGATTCGCCATCGCAATGATGGCGCGTGTGGATGCAAGTTTGGCTACCGGTGCATAGGTGTCGTCATAGTCGACACCGCCGATCTGGCTGAAACCTTGGGCGACGAGACGGGCCTTGTATCGGACAACATTGCCTGCGGCATCCTTCTTTGCCTTGAGAACCCATTTTGAACTGATGATGTTGGTTCCGGGCGGTGCTTCCTCCAGCCTCCAAGTGCCGGCGGTCTTCAGTGTGGCCAGCTTGTTACGATCCTGAACCCTTACCTCAATTTTCCACCATTTATTTTGCGCTCTCAGTCACTTGCTCCCCACTCGTTCCCTCACGCGCCGCTCGGACCGTCACTAAATCACATGACAAGTCACCTGATAGACCACATGACTAATCCGCAGTCAACTATCACATGCCATCACTCCGCAGTCCGCAGCATTCCGCAGCATCATCATTTAACCCTTTTCGACTTGCCAGCTCATGATGGGCTATTCTTAGATTGCCAGCTCATGATGGAGCTATACTTAGAACCGCCACGTCATGATTGCACCTTAGTAATATTTCCATATTTCTTTGTG
>Ga0307510_10011536_pt1 | contig 10491 bp, 10 predicted proteins | sample 12_EM_MG_FD_207224 | JGI IMG/M metagenome (GOLD analysis project Ga0307510, IMG submission 207224) | Populus trichocarpa ectomycorrhiza microbial communities from riparian zone in the Pacific Northwest, United States - 12_EM | ecosystem: Host-associated > Plants > Roots > Unclassified | place...
CCCCCCCCCCACATAGGCCAAAGGATACAACTCTTCCCAACCAGACCCCCGTCAACTTCCCCGGGGTACCAGAAGGATAAGTGTTAGTTTTCAGGGCAGTGTCTAGTGGGCTACCTTCACGTCGGATGGTTAAGGTTTCAAGAGCCATTGGACCTCCACGCAGTGATTCGGGGATAGTATACCGCAAACTCATTGAGAACCACGAGACTACGCATTTAGCGAGCCAAGGAGACTAGAGGACATCCGGGTGTCGGGTTAAGGGAGGGGGAGAAAAATTAATTTGGGCTTGCCTCCCACTTTTCAATTGAGAAAAAAGGATGACCCCAAAGAAGTGAAACTATCATAAAGAAAGATATCACCTACCGTTATAGTAGAAAGGTAGTTAGCTCCTCAAAGAGAGGAAACTACCTCAACAACTCGCCGCTTACGGTCTTTTCCCTTTTTTACCTGTACTCATCAATCCCCTTGCTTAGTTTTTGGCTTCCTAGAATAAGTAGCATAAGTGTCGGCATTTTGGATTGCACCAAATGGGTTCCCGGGCTTAGGTTCTATTCTCACTTGGTCAAAGGCGGTCTAACTAACCCAGGAACTGTAAAGTCTCTAATTAGCGCCCCGGACTGAAGTTATGCTCTAGTTTCATTCATGCTCCTTCGACCGCAAGTCCACGAGGCTACCCATAGGCTACCATGGCAGGTCGGGTATAAAATTCCGCCTTAAACAAAAAGGATCTCCCCCGGATGCAACTTGGGGGTATTGTAAAAAGGGTCTCATACGTTCGATCTTTACCAGATTCCTTCTCCAAATGGATTACTCGTAGAGGAAGAGAAAGGCGGGTGGGTGTATTTGCTGGTATAGCAGGGGGCATTACGATGCGGGAGTTAATGTTCATATTTCGGGTGAACCTTGTGTGCGGTACCTGACGTTGGGTTTTCACACTTCAGTTTTTCCACATGGTTTGAGCGGCAAGTGTGCCAGAATTTATAATACTGTATCGGATGGTTTATTTGCAGGCTAGTCTCGGGTTTATCCCATAGGCAAAAGTCCCAGAAATGAGATGCCTATCCACCAGTTCTAATAGCCTAAGGTCTAAGGAGTTGTGCTAACGTGGGCAGGGAAAAGTTGAGAAAGTTCAACTCTCCGCCGGGTGGAGGTAGCCGGGAGTTAGAGGTACTCAATTGAACCGCTCTTTTGTCAGTTTAGGCGTTCGAAGCCGATTGGCGCCCCGGTGACTATGATTTGAACGGTTAGAGATACGTGAAGGTGCGGGGGGATAGAAGGTGCGAGGGGGAAAACTGATGAAGGGAGATCAGAGGGGGAGCTTCCCCACTGGTAAGAGATGCTGCACCGAGAAAGTTAGGTATGCTATCGTGAGATGTAGCACTTGTATGCTTGATAACATGATAGTAAAATATTGGTAGGAAAGCGCTCTGCTCAAAGAACGCCACATTCGGGATCCGAGGAAGAGAAGAAATCGTTGACCAGTTCTGATGGCCTGACGGCTAAGGAACTGGTCTCCACTAACGTGAATAGGGAAAGTTGGGAGTTCGACTCCTCGCCGGGTGGAGGTATTTGGGCGTTAGAAACGCCTCACGAACCACTTTTTTACGGGTTCGTGGGTGGAGGGGGTTGGTACCCCAATATCTCGACTTTGAGTTGTTAGATATCTGGTGTGTTGGGAGAGTTGTAACGGCGCTGTCTAATTGATCAGGCGTTCGACCTCGCCCAGGACGCGTTTCTCAGAGCAAGCTCCCCGCTAGAGCCATTGGGTAAGACCCAAGGAGTCAGGTTTGGTATAATACCCAAGAATATGCCCGTAATCCATCCCTTTTTAGGGTATTCATTAAAAGCAATAGTACCCCCAATACACCATCACCACCGGAGCACAGCAAGGACAAAAGGAGGTCAAAGTTTGATCTGCTCTTTTTTTCGGTGCCATTGTCTAGGGGCTTATCTACCCTGTGCTCGCAATCCCCGGGTTAGAGATGCAGAGTCCATGAAACCGAGCCATCCATCGCGGTGCCTGTAGAAGGAGTAGGATTCATTCCGCACTGTAGTGCATTGGTTTCAAAAAAGTTTCAATATCACTAGACGCAGTTCGAGAGTATCGTTATGGCAAACCGTGTCTCAGAGCCTGCACCCTGCAGCACTCGAGGGTATAAGTGGCCCGAACACGATTCCTACTCGATCGCGACCTCTTAGGCCCTCTTAGAGAAATGTGACCGTTCACGGTTCTGCCGGAGCCTATAAGAGTCACAAGCTTTACGGACATGACACGGTTTGGCGAGCTTCACACCATCTCCCCGAAGCTAAGCAACCCCCCCGTAGCAGACTTGAACAAACCATTCCCGGAAGGGACCTCTAACGGCGTGCAGAGCGTAGAAGGAATAGTCAGAGGCCCACCCTCACAGCAAGCACCCAATCTACAATTCACAGCTGCCGCTCCAGCCTCAATTGTGCTTGGTCGTTAAACAATACCTCAGCACAATGGTCGAAGCCAGGCCGTGTCCTTGTACCGCCATCAGAACACCAGTGTTGACAATCCGGTAGTACACTAACAGAAAGGTACACGCTCAGTATCCCCACCCAAGAAGGGCGTTTTAAAAATTGGTACGTCGAAGAGCGCTTCCTCGATCCGTTCAGACTGCTGCGACATAGTTTGGTTCCCACGCAAGTATTATAGCACAAATTCAAGTTATACGGTATACTATACCCAAGCTTAATGCTGGAACGTGCGGGCAGGGGAGAATCCGGAACACTACGAGGAATTACTTCACTTCATCTGGTGTGAGAATGTTTCTTAAACACCCGTATCCTGGGCGTGGCCAATGACTTGTCCATTCTAGACTGGGGACTTGTCATCGATCACTGGTATTTTTCGAGATTTCTGGGAGCGCGATGTTTCCTGGTGTTACTTCTACTTCTATTTCGGGAGTGTTTTGGGGTTTGTCTTGGTTTATGTGAGTTTTTGGGTCCTTTGGCGGGAGTTTAGGAAGTTTGTAAATTGAATTGAGTCGTTCGGGCGAATTACGACGCATCTAACCTACCAACCACATTCCTGATTCCGACCAAGCTAGCTCATATGTTCATCTATTTGCCTGCCTGTAGATATTGACAAACCCCGCTCTCTTATGCACATCTCTCTCTCATGCCTATCCAGGATCTTTAAGACCCCCGAGTGATACTTCGTGACCGCTGGCTGACTTGTCACCTCACTTGCCAACACAAAACTTCTCGAAGATGACCCCGAGAACCTCTTCTACATCACCGCTACCTTCTCCCTTCCCAGTAATCTGCGCAAGGCACCCCGCAGCAAAGCGGAGCTCCTCCGCCGCGATAACCACGTCTGCATCACCCTGCTCCCCCACGATCCTATCTAGGAAGGCGTCCAGATAGGATATGCATTCTTCCAAGAGTCTGCGTTGACGATCTGTTGCTCCAATTGCATCTCCGAGAGGGAGGGATGCATCGTTGTCGGTTTCTGTGGCAGTCATTTGCGCGAAGACTTGCGTTAGGGTTGCCAAGAGAGGTCGGATGCCGTCGGAGGGGGAGAGATGCGTGCACGTTATCCCGTGGATGTAGGCGCGTGGGAGATTTGGAACGTGTAGGGTTATTTGGTTGAGGAAGTGCTCTGGGAGTGTTTGGCCTGGTGGGAGGCGGAGGAGGTCGGTCTTGTTTACTGCGATGAGGACTTGCTTATTCTGGCTTTGCGCTTCGCGGAGGACTTCTAGGACTTCGTTAGGTATGGATAGGTATGGGGTGCTGCTGTCATTGCTGTCATTCTTGGTTTCGATCGATAGGACAACGATGACGACGTGGCTGTCCTGAACCCGCTTTTTGGCTCTTCGCATGCCCTCCTTCTCAATTTCCCCTGCGAGCTTTGTCTTCCGAAGACCCGCTGTGTCCGCCAGAAGGACCATGTACCCGCCAATGTCTACCGACAGGTCAACCACATCCCTAGTGGTGCCTGCCTCTCCAGAAACGATCGCGGCCTCCCTCCCAACAACCCTGTTCAATAGTGAACTCTTCCCAGTATTTGGGGCGCCAACAAGCGCAAGGCTTATCCCGCTACGCAGCAACTCCCCGCGTACGGCATTACCAACATGCAGTTGCAGCATGGGCTTCAGCTCCTGGACGAGGGAAACAACGTTAGAGCACATTTCTGCGGGGGCAGTGTCGAACTGCTGGTCCTCCGAGAAGTCGATTATAGCCTCCAACTCGCCCCTTGCCGAGAGCAGCATTTGCCGCCATTGCTCGTATTTACGGCTCAGGCCCGAGGTAGTGGCTTGGACAGAGAGTTTACGTTGCTGCTCAGTCTCGGCTGAAAGTGCGTCTCCCAGCGCTTCTATCTGTGGTAGTGAGAGGCAGTTGTTGGTGAATGCCCTGCGGGTGAACTCTCCGGGACCGGCAGGACGTATGTGAAGTTTGGGTGTGGATAGGGTTGAGATGGAGGAGAGGACTGCGCAGATGATGGCACGGCCTCCGTGGAGATGGAGTTCTAGCACGTCTTCGCCCGTGTGTGAATTTGGTGCTGGAAAGAAGAGCACCAGAGCCCCTGGGTCGAGGACCTCTTCCTTGGGAGAATTGGGGCGGTATAGTGTTCTTAGGGAAGCCTTACGTGGCGCAGGAAGCGGGTGGGAGGGACAAAGAGATGAGTATACCTGAGCGCATGAAGCCCAAAACCATCGATCAATCAGCGAGGAGCCAGCAAACATAAAAGCAGAAAAACAAAAACCGAGTGATAGTGAGGGATAGGTAGTTTCATCCAACGGACATTCAAACAAGCAGGTCCCGAAACCCTAACCACAGCGATAGCCGCCCTCCCAGATGCTGTTGCGAGGGCGTATATGGTATTTCCGATTTCCCCTTTCCCGGACCCATGAGTGTGTATTCCCCTTGCATCTTCCCCTTTCGCCCGTGTTTGTAAGAGCCGTTGCTTGGGGTGTGTCAGATGACGGTCCCGTGAAGTACTCAACCCCCGTCGATGAGTTTTAGTCGTCGGGTTTGGAATCTGCCACCACCGCTGTGCCCACGACCATATCCGACTGCTACCTGTATGAGTGTAGGAGTAGTATTTGGCGGAGCCTCCTCCGAAGCGCAGGATCTTACCGCTGCTACTCCCTCCGAGAGTTTTCGAGGTGGTGGCCGATAGTTGCCTCATCGGGCTGTGGTAACAAATCATGCCGCAGTTGGCGGACTGACTGATTGATATCTTGCTCTATTATTTCCAACGTTTCCAACGAAGGAGCAAATGAACGATCAAAATCTCCACCTACGCCACCCAACAAGAAGTGGTCACTAAACGGAGTTTGAACCAAAGAGGGTCCTTTACAGGAAGGAGGCAAAAGACCACCACCAGCTCGGTCCCAGAAAAAAAGCCCGTAACCTAAGGGAATGGGTAGAGTTACAGAATCGGGAAACGGTGGGGGCTTAAGCTATAATACGGTAACCATGCCGCGCCCAGATGAGAACGCTATTCTTCTCCGGGAAAGGGACGGTGGTTCGAAATATTATCCTCTTTTCCTTGGTAAGCATATCGTGTTATTTATTGGGTTGCTTTATTATTATTATTTCACATGGAGCAGTAATAATTATTATTTTTCTTCCCACACATTCCTCCGTAGTGGGGGCTTTGGGAGAGGAGCACAGACGCACCGTATTGGACTGACCTATACATGCGTTATAATATGATATGTACGCGATGATATGATATTATGATATAGTTGTGCCTAAGGATAGTGTTAGGCCGTAGGTAAGGTAGGAGGAGTTTTCTGAGAAAGGATTTTTGGAGTTCGGAGAAGTTGAGTGGTGAACAGTCTTGGCTGGATGCAGCTATTCCAAATGGGGGGTCTCCAGCCCTAGCCCTGCAGGGAGGTGTTTTTGTTTTTTTTGAAACTCTGGGCAAGATGGGGAAAAAAGGAAAGCAGACATGCTTATCGTTATCCGTCCTTCGCGGAGGCGGGAGGGAATGCTGGAGATTTCCGGAAAGATGCCAGATGCGCTATCACGGAAATACCATACGAGGCAACAGAGGAAAGGAATCGCGAGAGAAAAATAGCAAAGGGAAAGAATAAGAGAAACGCAAAGTCCAGACGCTACGGGGAGTTTCATGATACCGGTACTCGAGTGTGTCCGGCATACCGAACGGTAGTTTGCCTCCCGAGGGGGGGGGCGAGGACGGGAAGGAGAGTGGCGCCGTTTGTGCATACAGTAGGGGGGGTCGCAAGCACAAACATCAAACATGGCTGCTTCTTTTTTCCCCATTCTGCAAGGCACATTTCAACAAGCCCTTGGACTGGAGGCTCGAGTTGAGCTTGAGTGGCCACTCGGCCGCTAGATGCCCAGGAATTGTCGCTGCCCTGTATTCGAGCACTAGAATACTGTACTGGTAGAGTACCGAAGATACAGGAGTTAAATTTACGAAATGATCGTGACGGTTGAATTTTTTTTGCCTCTCCTACACAGCGGGCTGTCCTCTATCCGAATCAACGATGAAGTTCGTGATGGTGTGACGCTTGCTTCGGGTTCTGCACCTCCGTTAAACCTGGAACGTTTCAGGAAGCTTCCTTGGTACTCGAGCATCTGCACGAATGGACACTATCTTTCGGCCCTTTCTTTTTTTTTCTAACGGGGGGTAGCACGTGCTAGGGGCTTGTACGAGTAAAACTTTTAAACTGACAATGTCACAACATTTAGCCTCTGTTTTTGCTGTGACCGATTTTGGGGGGGGCTGTCTTAACATTGGTATCTCGCTTTGTGTTTTTCTTTTTCTTTTCGCTTTTCTTTCAATACATCACTGCTGCGACTATGGGGCACGGCAAGGTCTGTAGGTAATGTTTACTCAGGGTGGGAATCACGCGGAAGCGAAGCGTGAGAGAAGGATAGTATGGGATTATTAGGAGCTTAATAAATCCGCTGCCGTTTTTGTGCAGTAGTATTAGTTCGTACTACTCCTTCTACGGCACGCCTCATAATAGCAACGTCCATCTATATTTACCAACTAGATTCTATAATTCGATATTAACTTAAATCTCTTGTGATAGTGAGATGGCACCAACAGCATAGATGGCGGGTCTAGCCCCCTGAAATAAGAACCGCACAGATGGTAGTATTGTAGGAGTGTTGTATCCGGGTGCAGTACCGAACCAAGTGTTATGTCGTTGGAGTTGCCTGCTCTGGTAAGGTCTGGTGTTTTTGTTGTTTTTTTGTCTCTCAGAAGAGCTGAGCAGAACTTTGGCCATGTTTTTCGCCCCTTTTCCTAAGCAGGGGATTCCCGATTGCTAGTACATTACCGTACTTATTCCACATAGTTCACGGTTCGATTACTTGAGCATCTACGATTACTCCAGTGCGGAGCTCTTGATTCGCTTACCTGCCTACCTGGGTAGCCCTGGCACCCCGTGGAAAGGAGTGAAGCGAGGAGAGAGAAAAACTCCCAAGTACCCGTTTTCAACAACCTCCCACTCACGCAGCGAGGCTCGAGCGTCTCGTCCAGCCGCTTCATCTCTGGCCCTTCGGCCCCCCCCCGTCCGATCCCCGCCTCCTTCAGAAGTCGTTGACAATACTGCGCAACTGCAACAACTAACCCCCCCTCCCCCTTCCGGCCCCCCTGAACTAAGCTAAAGTACCGTATGAGCGAGTACGAAAGGCTGGCTCACCTAGTAATGGTTGGTACTGTACTCGAGTAGCAGCAGCAAGGAAGATTGGAAAAATCAATTACGAGTGCATTTCCCTTCGCCTACTGGTGCAGTTGCAAATGTGATCTATTCCTTTCTTTTTCGAACCCACCTAAACAGTGCAGACTGTACGAGTACTCGAGTACTGGTACTGTGCGGTACTCGTACAGATACCGGCAGCAGAAGTGCACAGGCATATATGCACAAGTACCTCGGATACCAGGGTTAGTCCGTGAACAGGAGTAATTCCCGGATTTTAGAGGGGTGAGGATTGGGTTTATAGGCCATATGCACATGTAGTGGTATATACCGTGTGTTAAAAGAGAGGAAATTCCGTGAAAGCCACGAAGACAAGAACAGGCGAATTTGATTTTCCAAGGCGCTGACTTGCTAAACTCGAATATTTGGTTTAAATCAATAAATTTATACTATGTAAAGGAAGCATATTTGGTTATCGAGCCTGTCAATCGCTACCCAGTGTCCACGGACTTTATCACTGCCCCGAATACCTCACTGGTAATGGGTGTTTCCGCTTTTGAGTCGGGGATGTGTGAGGTTTGACTGGGGTATGTGGGTAAATAGAGAAGAGAGGAAGTATCGTAACGGTAGGGAAAATCTTGGACTGTCTAAAACGTTCCTGATCTCTCTTCGTTTTGCCCTTCGTTCTCTCCTTCCTTCACCCTGCCCGTTAGTCATCCTTCCTTTGCCGCGGTTTGTTCGGCCCCTACTTTTTTTCTCCTCCCTTTCCCCTCTAAGAGTTTTGGTACCTTTACCATATTCGTGTAGTACAAATCTGGGCCGTTATATACTTCTTCTGACAGTGCTGCCTATTCTGTCTGCCTTTCTGCGCATGTAACGTTACATTGAGGGGAGGAGACTAGGGGTCAGAAATAAGTGTTATAATTGGAGCCTCTGAGCAAGCTTTCCACAAAACTAGTTAACCAACCGACATCCAACCACACACTCCCCCCTCTGCTATCATTCCTCGTCAATGCCGACTTAAGTTACGGTCGTGCGCCTTTTATTACTTTCGACCCGTCTTTTTCTCCTATAACGTATCTCACCGTTAGTCACTCCCGCGCTGGCCGGCCGGCTGACCGTTGCTGCCCACATGTATGCTCTTTTGGGATATGTTGGTTGACCGGTGTCGAATGCTCTAAAACCTGGTGTTTTCCTGCTTCCCGTATTGGATCCTTGTTCTCTACTCTCACTTGGTTTCTTGATTTTTTTGGTTTTTTCCTATTTTCTCACCCTATTTTTTGTTGATGGGCCTTGTATCATAGACATTTCCTTGCTCGTTTCCAGGTGGTCCCTTTCCCTCTCTTTCTCTTATTCCCTTTCTTTTCTCCCATTCTCATACTCTGCATTATCCCCACCCTTCATACTGTACATACCCCCTCCTCCTCCAGCCTTTCCTTTTTGACTTCTATTTCCTAATATATTCACATTGCATTTCACTGTTTCATTGAGTCTCTATTTACTTTCCTTTCCATATCTCCTTCCAAAATGACCTCCACAGTACCAATATTCACTAGCACGCTGTCGACGTCGATAGCAACTGCTCCATCTAAATTCATTGTCGGCGAGAACGACAGGTCACAAGCTTCGCAGTTGCGAATAGTGACAATTGTAATGACGGCATTCAACATTGTTTGCGCAGCATCGATTGTTTTCAGAATTCTTTGGGATGCGAGGAGGGTTCACATAAAGAGGCGGCGGAGGGGTAGGCGGGAGATTGGGGGTAGTATGACGAGGGAGAAGGCGGGGAAGTTGGGTAATGGCGATGGGAAAAGTGGTGGGGTGGTGACTGTGAAGGAGGTATGGGAGAAGGGGGAGAAGGGAGGGAAGTATGCAAGGGAGGAGGGAGTGGAGGAAGGTTTGGGAGGGGGAGGATGCTTAATACCGGCCATTGAGATATTCCCTCTGGTGCTCGGCGGGACCATGCTTGTCCAGGGGATATTACTTGCGTTAGTGGAGAGTGCGGGGTTGGATGGGGGGCCTGTTACCAAGAATTGTGGATATTTGTCCGAAGTTGCTTGGATTGGTATGTTTTTTCCTTCTCTTCTTCACAACCTATCACTTATCCCCTCTCCCTCGTGCACAAGACAATAACTAATTTTGTCGAACCATCATTAGCACAATGGATAACACCCTACATGGTCTTCTCCTTCACCCTTGAAGCTTTCATCCGCGCCATCTCTCAACCCCGCTTCAAACGCCGCTCGTCTACCGCCGTTGCAAGCTGCATCGTGGTAGCCCTCCTCTTACTTCTCATAACCTGGGTGCCCCTACGAACAATATTAGATCACCCGGAGAACGACACTTGCAGTGGGCAATTGATGTCCTACACTGACCATGTCGCTGTCTGGGGGCTCGGGATAATAGTGATATTACTCCTGGTGTCGGTGATTATGGGCACGGTGGTGCTTCTGCGCTTACGCGGGGACCGTGGGGTCGACAGGGTAGAGAAGATAAGTACTAGCAGGACAGTGTACTTTTTGATCATCAATGTTCCGCAATGGGTATGTTTTTTCCCGTCACCAATGGGTGGGGAGGTTCGGTCCTGATATAATGGGTGATAGATCATGATGGTACCAAATTATGCTGGTGCTGCAAAGTCTGGGCCCGAGCATGGGCTCGCGTATTTAGCGACTTTCATCATTAATTTGTCGGGGGCCGCAGCAACGGTGTTGCATTTGTATCTCCGGGCGACGAGTCCTAGGTTCGCGCAGTCCCCCTACTCCTCCACCCTCTCATCATCATCTCGTGGACGCCCAAATACCTCCTCCCGTCGCCCCCCCCCACCGCTCTACGAAAA